>Ga0308160_10000557_pt1 | contig 69028 bp, 56 predicted proteins | sample PhyFR1_FD_201036 | JGI IMG/M metagenome (GOLD analysis project Ga0308160, IMG submission 201036) | Phyllosphere microbial communities from UC Gill Tract Community Farm, Albany, California, United States - DLSLF.R1 | ecosystem: Host-associated > Plants > Phyllosphere > Unclassified | place: USA... | reverse complement strand
CGGGAGCGGCGGCTTCGCTAGGAGCCTCGCGGGAACAACCGGTCGCGATGACCGCGGCCAGGGACAGCAACAGGAACGGGGAACGCATGGCGGACAGCACCGGTTCGGGGAAACCGGAAGTTTACCTTGAGTGCCGGGATTGGGGATTCGGGATTGGTGATTCGTAAAAGCGTGCGCTGCTGTTGCGAATCTCCAATCCCGGCACTTCGTCAGATCTTGTAGCCGGAATGGATCGCCACGATGCCGCCGGTCAGGTTCTTGTAGTGGCTGCGGGCGAAGCCGGCCTCGGCCATCATGCCCTTCAGCGCGTCCTGCGGCGGGTGCTTGCGGATGCTCTCGGCCAGGTACTGGTAGCTGTCGGCATCCTTGGCGAACAGCTTGCCCAGGCGCGGCAGGATCTTGAACGAATGGAAGTCGTAGATCGGCTTGAACCAGTCGGCGGTGACCGCGGAAAATTCCAGCACCCGCGCCTGCCCGCCGACCTTCAGCACCCGGTACATCTCGCGCAGCGCCGCGTCCTTGTCGGTGACGTTGCGCAGGCCGAAGGCGATGGTGACCAGGTCGAAGCTCTGGTCCGGGAACGGCAGCGCCTCGGCGTTGCACTGCACGTAGTCCAGGCCCGCGACCAGGCCGCGGTTGGTCAGCCGGTCGCGGCCCACCGACAGCATGCCGGCGTTGATGTCGCCCAGCACCACCGCGCCCTCGTCGCCGACCCGCTCCTTCAGCAGCGCGGCGATGTCGCCGGTGCCGCCGGCCAGGTCGAGCACGCGGTCGCCCGGCTTGACCTGCGCGGTGGCCACGAAGTAGCGCTTCCAAGCCCGGTGGATGCCCAGGCTCATCAGGTCGTTCATCAGGTCGTAGTTGCCGGCGACCGAGGTGAACACCTCGCCGACCAGCTTCTGCTTGTCCTTGGCGGCGACGTCGCGGAAGCCGAAATGGGTAGTGCCGGAGGTGTAGGGAGATTCGCTCATGGCGGGATTATCGCACTGCCGGCGCCGTCGTGGTCTGCGGCCGGGGTCGCAGCCGCCACGCGGCGCCGGCCAGGTGCCGGCCCACGTTCAGAATTTCAGCACCAGGCCCACGTCCACGCCCTCGATGCCGTAGCCGCCAGCGTCGCCCTGGCCGAGGTCGGCGGAAGTCTGTTCGTTGCTGTAGGCGATCGTGCAGGTGCCGCCGGCGCCGTTGTCGATCCGCGCGTAGTCGGCGTAGAGATAGGCCTTGGGCGACAGCGTGTGCTGGTAGCCCACGCCCCACTTGTTGCAGGTGTTGTCCACGTAGGACGAATCGCGCCGGCTCCAGGCCGCCTTCCACAGGCCGTTGGCGCCCATCGGCGCGGTGAAGCCCAGCAGATAGCCCTTGTGCTCGTGGTAGAAGCCGAGCGCGGCGACGTCGAACGGCTGCTGGATGTCGATGCGTTCGTAGAACCCGTACAGCTTGAACGGGCCGACGTCGTAGCTGGCCCCGAACAGATTGATCTTGAGCCGGGTCAGGCCGGGCACGTCGTTCCACCATTCCTCTTCGTGGTCGTAGCCCAGGCTCAGCGGTCCGTTGCTGTAGGCCAGGATCACCGCATACAGCGGACTGCGGCTGTCGCGGTCGCTGACGCCGAGCAGATTCGGCGTATAGGCGAAGGTGGCGTTGAGGCCTCGCCAGGTGGGAGTGACGTAGACCACCGCGTCCTTGGCCCGGGACACCACCACCTGCAGGGAACCGGCGCTGGCGACCGACCGGCCCTTGAACGGATCGTATTGCTTGAGCACCGCGGCGCGCCCGCCGTCGACGGTGCCGCCGAGCAGCGTCCCCCAGCCGCCGGTCGCGCCCAGCCAGGCATGCCGGGTGTAGAACGTATCGCCGCCGCTGCCGGCGTCCTTGTCGCCGGTCAGGTCGACGCCGACCTCGACCTCGCCGATCAGGCGGGTGCCGTTGCCCAGGTCGTAGCCGAGCTTGAGGCCGACATTGCTGCCGTCGGAACCGGCGGCGCTCTGCAGGTCGTTCTGGGTGCCCATGTCGGCAACCGCGCCGTTGCCGCCGCGGCGGCCGACGTAGCCGATATCCAGCGTGCCGTACAGCGAGGCGCTGGCCGCGCCGTCGCTCCATTGCAGTCCCTGCGCCTTTTCCTGGTCCTGGGCCTGCGCGCCGGTCGCCACCCCTGCCGCGGCCACGGCCAGCCCGCCGAGCCCTTTCCACATCATGGTGCGCATCGCGTGTCTCCTGCAATCGGACAACAGCGTTTCTGCAGCCAGGCCTGCGCCGAGCCGGTGATGCGGGGGATGGGGGTAGAGCGTTCATAGACCCATTTGCGCGGTAAGTAAAGCCGCATGCGCGCGCCGCCGGAACGCTGATGCGGCGCGCGGGCCGGCGCTCGCAACGACGCCGCCGCCGCAGGCGCCCTGCCCCACGCCCGGGCTTGCGGTGATGACAGCCCGCGCCGCCATGCGCACTATGGCGCTCTCCCGCTAAGGAACGCATCCGATGATCGCCACGCCCGACTACCGCGCCCTGCTCGACACCGCCATCGCCGAGGCCCGCCAGGGCCTGGCCGAAGGCGGCATCCCGATCGGCGCGGCGCTGTACCACAACGACGGCCGCCTGCTCGGCTGCGGCCACAACCGCCGCGTGCAGGAAGGCGACCCGTCGGTGCACGGCGAGACCGATGCGTTCCGCAAGGCCGGCCGCCAGCGCCGCTACAAGGACACCATCATGGTCACCACGCTGGCGCCGTGCTGGTACTGCAGCGGCCTGGTGCGGCAGTTCAACATCGGCACCGTGGTGGTCGGCGAATCGGTGACCTTCCAGGGCGGCATCGACTGGCTGCGCGACAGCGGGGTCACCGTGATCGACCTGCACAGCCAGGAATGCATCGACCTGCTCGGCGGCTACATCGCGGCCAATCCGGACGTGTGGAACGAGGACATCGGCGAGGACTGAAGCGCCGCCGCGCTCAGAACCGGTACTGCACGCCGGCGCTGACCGTGCGCGCCGCGCCCACCGCCACCCACGGCGTCGCCGCGACCGAACTGGTGTAGTAGGTCCGGTCGAACACGTTGTCCACGTCCAGCGACACGCGCAGCCGGTCGTCGATGCGCCAGTACGCCAGCAGCTTGGCCACGGTGTAGGCCGGCAACCGCGCCGGTGCGATACCGGCGTCGGCCTGCGCCTGGGTGTAGGCCTCCGCCAGCCGCGCGCCGGTATGGGTGATACCGCCGCCGACGCCGAACAGGCCGCCGCCGGGCAACGGCGTCTCGCGCACCGCCAGCACGCTGCCGTTGAGCCTGGGCACGTTGATCAGGCTGCCGCCGACCTGCAGCGTGTTGTCGCGCAGCACCTGCACCCGGTTCCACGACGCGCTGGCGTTGAGTCGCCAGTGCGCGCTCAGTTGGCCGGACAGATCGGCCTCGGCGCCGCGGCTGCGCACGCGGCCGGCGGCGATCTGGTTGCCCGGATTGCGCGGATCGCCGGTGAGCACGTTGTCCTTGACGATCTCGTACAGCGCCAGCGTGCCGCCGAGGCGGCCGTCGCGCGCCTGCCACTTGCCGCCCAGCTCCAGCGCGCGGCCGCTCTCCGGCGCCGGCGTGGTGCTGGTGCCGGTGCCGTACCAGACGTCGGAGCCGTTGTTGGGGCGGAACGAACGCCCCGCATTGACGTACCACGACCATTGCTCGCCCGGCGCATAGCTCAGGCCGATGCGCGGCGTGGTCCTGGCCGGTGACTGCGCGTAGCGACCACCGCTGCGGCGGTCTTCCAGCATCTGCCGGTAGCGGTCGTGGCGCAGGCCGAGCAACAGCGTCCACTGCGCGTTCAACGCCACCGCGTCCTGCAGGTACAGCGCCAGGTTGCGCTGGCGCTCGTGGGTATCGACGAACGGCAGCGGCGTCGGCGGCGCCTGGCCGTAGACCGGCGCGAACAGGTCCAGCGCATACGGCGCGGCGGCGCTGGGGCGGACCCGCAGCATGCGTTGCTCGAGCACGAAGTCGTAGGCCTCCATGCCGACCAGCAGATCGTGGCGCCAGCTACCGCTGCGCAGCTGGCCGCGCAGTTCGGCCTGCAGCGCGCTGTCGTGCGAGGCGAAGTCGCGCCAGCGCCGCTGCCGCCACAGCGTGCGCGCATCGGCCTGCACCGCGCTGGGTTCGGTGGAGTAGCCGCGCAGGCTGGCGTCGCGCCGCGACGCGGCGAGCAGCCCGCTCCATGTATCGGAGAACGCGTGCCGCAGCAGCAGCTGGTGATTGCGGTTCTCGACCTGCACATCGCCATCGCCCGGCTCGCCGAGGAAGCGCGAACGCGGCAGCGCGCGCAGGTCGCCGCGCACCGCAACCACGCCGCGGTCCAGCGGCGCGCGGTGACGCAGCCATTCGCCGTTGTAGTCCAGCGTGGTGGCCTCGCCCAGGCGCCAGGTCAGCGCCGGCGCGAGGAAACGGCGCTGCGTGCGCACGAAGTCGCGGAAGCTGTGTCTGTCCTCGGCGGCGAGGTTGAGCCGGTAGGCGACGCTGTCGCCCAGCGGCCCGGTGCTGTCGGCCGCGACGCGGTAGGCGTCGTGGCTGCCGGCGGACAGTTCCAGCGCGGTCGCCGGCCGCCACTGCGGCAGCTTGGTGACGATGTTGAGCGTGCCGCCCGGTTCGCTGCTGCCGTACAGCGCCGCCGCCGGTCCCTTCAGGAATTCGATCGCCTCGATGTTGGCGGTGTCGCGCGGCGCGTTGTAGCCGCGGTTGCCGGCCAGGCCGTTGAGCAGGGTCGCGCTGCCGGTGTTCTCGTTGCCGGGCAGCCCGCGCACCGCGAAGTTGTCCCACAGCCCGCCGAAGCCGTTCTGCCGCGAGATGCCGCCGACGTAGTCCAGGGTGCCGTCCAGGTGCGTGGCGCCGAGGTCGTCGATCGCCTGCCGCGGCAGCACCCGCACCGATTGCGGCAACTGGCGCAGGCTCAGCTCGGTCTTGCTGCCCTGGGTGGCATCGGCGTAGTAGGTACCCGAATCGCGGCGCCCGACCACGCGCACCGTGTCCAGTTCGGCAGGCTCGGACGCAGCGTCGAGGACCGCATCGGCATCGGCGGGACCGGCGCTCAGGCCGGCCAGCAAGGCGGCGGCGAAGGACAGGGACTGCGGCGAACGTGGCGGCATGGAGCGAAACATCCGAAAAAGAAATGTTATATTATTTCAATACTGCCACGAACCGCTGCGCATGTCTTCCGCTTCCCTCGCCCCTCCCCCGCCCTCCTCGCGCCTGGCCTCGATCGATCTGCTGCGCGGCACCGTGATGCTGCTGATGCTGCTCGACCACGTGCGCGAGACGTTCTATCTGCATCATCAGATCGGCGATCCGGTGGACGTGGAAACCATCGCACCGGCGCTGTTCGTGGCGCGCATGCTGGCGCACCTGTGTGCGCCGGTATTCGTGTTCCTGACCGGGCTGTCGGCGTGGCTGTATGCGGCGCGGCAACCGGATGGCCGCAAGGCGGCGGCGGCGTTCCTGCTCAAGCGCGGGCTGTTCCTGATCGTGCTGGAACTGACCCTGGTCAACTTCGCCTGGACCCTCTCGTTCCCGCCGCAGGTGCTGTACCTGCAGGTGATCTGGGCGATCGGGCTGAGCATGCTGGCGCTGGCGGCCTTGCTGTGGCTGCCGCGTCCGCTGCTGGCGCTGCTCGGCGTGGCGCTGGTGGCCGGGCACAACCTGCTCGACGGCGTGCACGTGCCCGGCGACGGCCCGCTGGCCACGGCCTGGGCCGTCCTGCACGATCGCAGCTGGCTGCACCTGGGCGAGCTGCGCGTGCGCACCTCGTATCCCTTGCTGCCGTGGATCGGGGTGATCGCGCTGGGCTACGCGGCCGGCCCCTGGTACGGCGCCGGCACCGCGGCGCCGCAACGCCGGCAGCGCCTGCTGGCCTGCGGCCTCGGCGCGCTGGCGCTGTTCCACCTGCTGCGCTGGCACAACGGCTACGGCGATGCGCCCTGGCGCGACCAGGCCGACGTGGCGCACACCGCGATGAGCTTCTTCAACCTCACCAAGTACCCGCCGTCGCTGCTGTTCCTGTTGCTGACACTGGGCGTGGGCCTGCTGTTGCTGCGCCTGTACGAACAACCGCGGCTGGCACGGGCGCTGGCGCCGCTGGCGGCGATCGGCGCGGCACCGATGTTCTTCTACCTGCTGCACCTGTACGCGCTGAAGTTGCTGTACCTGGCGGCGCTGGCGTATTGGGGCGCGAACCACGGCGCGTTGTTCGGCGTGGACAGCGTCGCCGCGCTATGGGCGATCGCCGCAGCGCTGGGGCTGGCGCTGTACTGGCCGGTGGCCGCATTCGCGCGGCTGAAGGCGCGCCGCCGCGACCTGGCCTGGCTGCGCTATCTGTAGCGACGCCTGCGCCGGGTCGGCCCGGACCCGGATTCATCGCCGTGCAATGCCGGCATGCTCGACTGGTCGCCCTGTCCGCGCCTGGAGACCTGCGATGCCCACCCGCCTGCCGCGCCTGTTGCTGATCGGCCTACTCCTCGCCGCCACCGCCGGCTGCGCCACCGCCGCGAGCCAGCGCGACGCCTGGGTGGTGCAGCAGATCCACGACTACAACCATCCCTATGCGGCGCAGCAGGCCGAGCTGGACACCAAGATGGCGACGATGGCCGGCAGCGCCTACGCGTTCTATCGCGGCACCGACCATCTGTTCTACCAGGACATGAAGACCCTGCCGGCCTCGCTGTGGACCAGCCCGCAGACCGGCTACACCTGGCTCGGCGGCGACACCCACATCGGCAACTTCGACGCCGCGCGCGACAGCAGCGGCAAGGCGGTGTTCAAGGTCGCCGACTTCGACGAAGGCCATCTCGGCCAGTACGTGTGGGACCTGCGCCGGCTGGCGGCGAGCATGGTCCTGGCCGGGCGCGACAACGGCCTGTCCGACAGCGACATCGGCAGCGCGATCGACACGATGGTCGGCGCCTACCTGGACAAGATCGGCGACTTCAAGGGCAGCGACGCCGAGAAGAGTTTCCAGCTGGCCAAGAGCAACACCAGCGGCGTGGTGGCCAAGGCCATCGACAGCGCCGACGGCAAGAGCCGCAGCAGCCTGCTGACGAAATACACCGCGGTCGGCGGCGGCAAGCGCATGTTCCAGAGCCTGGACAACCTGGTCGCGGTGGACAGCGCAACCTACGCCGCGATCGCCAACGCCATGAACAGCTATGTGGCCTCGATCGCCGCGTCCAAGCGCTACGCGTCCAGCTACTACACGATCAAGGACGTGCGCCAGAAACTCGGCTCGGGCACCGGCAGCCTCGGTCGCCAGCGCCTGTACGTGCTGATCGAAGGCGTGAGCAGCGCGACCGGCGACGACGTGATCCTGGAATGGAAGCAGGAAGCGGCCAGCGTGGTCGCCGTCGCCGCGCCGTCGCAGATGCCCGCCTCCAGCTACGACAACCACGAAGGCGAGCGCGTGGCGCGCACCGCCAAGGCGCAGACCGTGGATGCCGACGTGCTGATCGGCTACGCCAGCGTCGCCGGCGTGCCGTTCTACGTGCACGAGAAATCGCCGTTCCAGGAAGACCTGGATCCGACCGCGCTGAGCAGCGCCGGCAAGCTGGCCACCGCCGCCACCTACCTGGGCCAGGCGCTGGCCTCGGCGCACGCGTTGTCCGACCAGGACTACGATCCGGCCGTGGTCGGTTACAGCATCGACAAGCAGATCGACGCGGCGGCCAGCAGCAAGAGCGGGCTGAAATCGGAACTGCGCCAGTTCGCCTTCGACTATGCCGCGCAGGTGCAGCTGGACTGGCAGGGATTCGTGGCCGCGTACCAGGCCGGGACGGCGTTGTACTGAGCGCAGGGGTCACCGCCACGAACCCTGTAGGAGCGGCTTCAGCCGCGACCGGGCGTTATCGGTAACGCCCGGTCGCGGCTGAAGCCGCTCCTACAAGTTTTCGGAGACCGACGCCTGGCAGTCATGCGTGGCCGCGTACCAGCCAGGAGCGCCGCAGCACTGGTCGCGCCGATGTGTTTGCTTCCACATCCGGTTTTGCGGACATTGCGGGAGCGACTTCAGTCGCGACAGGCGTTACCGGTACCGCCCGTCGCGACTGAAGTCGCTCCCACAAAAGCCTCAGCCCGGCCTGCGCCAAGCTGGCGCACTGCGATTACAGGATGTAACGGCTCAGATCCGGATCCTGCACCAGCTCGCCCAGGTGCGTGTTGACGTAGGCGGCATCGACGACGACGCTCTGTCCGTCGCGATCCGGCGCCTCGAAGCTCAAGGTATCTAGCAGGCGCTCGAGCACCGTGTGCAGGCGCCGCGCGCCGATGTTCTCCTGGCGCTCGTTGACCAGGAACGCGATCTCGGCGAGGCGGTCGATCGCATCTTCGGTGAAGCTCAGGGTCACGCCCTCGGTCAACAACAGCGCTTCGTACTGCTTGCTCAGCGCTGCCTTCGGCTCGGTGAGGATGCGGATGAAATCGTCCTTGGACAGCGCCGACAGTTCCACGCGGATCGGGAAGCGGCCCTGCAGCTCCGGGATCAAATCGCTGGGCTTGGCCAGGTGGAACGCGCCGGAGGCAATGAACAAAATATGGTCGGTCTTGACCGTGCCGTACTTGGTGCTGACGTTGGAGCCTTCGACCAGCGGCAGCAGGTCGCGCTGCACGCCTTCGCGCGACACGTCGCCGCCGGACGACCCGGCCTCGCCGCGCTTGGCGACCTTGTCGATCTCGTCGATGAACACGATACCGTGCTGCTCGCAGGCCTCGATCGCCGCGGCGCGCACGTCTTCCTCGTTGACCAGCTTGCCGGCCTCTTCCTCGATCAGCAGCGGCCGCGCCGCCTTGATCGTCAGCTTGCGCGACTGCGACTTGCTGCCGCCCAGGTTGGAGAACATCTGCCGCAGCTGCTGGCCCATTTCCTCCATGCCCGGCGGGGTCATGATGTCCATGCTGACGTTGACCGCCACGTCCAGCTCGATCTCGCGCTCGTCCAGTTCGCCGGCGCGCAGCATGCGCCGGAACTTGCTGCGGGTGTCGTTGTCCTGTGCCGAGGGTTCGTTGCGCGCGGCTTCCGGATCGAAGCCGATGCCGGCGCTGCGCCGCGGCAGCAGCGCGTCGAGGATGCGGTCTTCGGCGCGTTCCTCGGCCTGGGTGCGTACGCGGGTCTTGGCCTGTTCGCGATACAGCTTGACCGCGGTGTCGGCCAGGTCGCGCACGATCTGCTCCACGTCCTTGCCGACGTAGCCGACCTCGGTGAAGCGCGTGGCCTCGACCTTGACGAACGGCGCGTTGGCCAGCGTCGCCAGGCGCCGCGCGATCTCGGTCTTGCCGACGCCGGTGGGGCCGATCATCAGGATGTTCTTGGGCATCACTTCGTTGCGCAACGCATCGGGCAGCTGCATGCGCCGCCAGCGGTTGCGCAGCGCGATCGCCACCGCACGCTTGGCGTCGTGCTGGCCGACGATGTGGCGGTCCAGCTCCTGCACGATTTCGCGCGGGGTCATGGTGCTATGGGTATCGGTCATGGTCGGGAAATCGAAGAGGGAATGGAGAATCGGGAATGGAGAATCGGGAATGGGAAGAGCAGGCGTCATCGGCAACGGAGACAGGAACCGCCGTTGCGATTCCCGATTCCCCATTCCCGATTCACAGCTCTTCGACCACCACGTTGCGATTGGTATAGATGCAGATGTCGCCGGCGATGTTCAGCGCTTCGACCGCGATGGTCTTGGCGTCCAGTTCGGTGTGGCCGAGCAACGCGCGCGCCGCCGACAACGCGTAGGAGCCGCCGGAGCCGATGGCGATGATGCCGTCCTCCGGCTCGATCACGTCGCCGGTGCCGCTGATGATCAGCGAGGTTTCCTTGTCGGCCACCGCCAGCAACGCCTCGAGCTTGCCAAGGCGGCGTTCGGTGCGCCAGTCCTTGGCCAGTTCCACCGCCGCGCGGGTCAGCTGGCCGTGCTTCTCGAGCTTGGCCTCGAACAGTTCGAACAGGGTGAACGCATCGGCGGCGGCGCCGGCGAAACCGGCCAGCACCTGGCCGTCGCGGCCGAGCCGGCGCACCTTGCGCGCATTGCCCTTCATCACGGTATGGCCCAGCGTCACCTGACCATCGCCGGCCACGGCGACATGGCCGTTGCGGCGCACCGACAGGATCGTGGTGGCGTGGAAAACGTTGGGATTCTGACTGGGGTCCATGCGGCCTCCTGAGCGATTCTTCAGGTGTGGGGGCATGCCGCCGCCCGTTCAAGCGTCCGCTGGTCGGCCGTTGGCCATCTTGGCGCGACTCGGGCGCTGCGGCTCCGGTTCGATGCCCCAAAGCAGGTACCAGTCCTCGCCCTGCATCTCGATCGGATGCATGAGCCGTCCCGAACCGTTGCCGCAGGCAAGATCGTCCGCCGCGCAGTAGCGATCGCAGCCCCAGCAGAGCCGCTCGGGATGCGCGGGTTTCAACGGAAAGGGTTTCGCCATCGGCCTGCCTCGCTGCACGTTCCGGCGGACAGTGTCCGTGCCCGCGGCGGCGCGCGCCTTGATCAAGAACAAGCGCGCACGCGACCGTGCGGCCGTGCCGTCTCCGTTCGGCGCATCAGGACTTGCGCTTGGCGCGCGGGTGCGCGGCGTCGTAGACCTTGGCCAGGTGCTGGAAATCCAGGTGGGTGTAGATCTGCGTGGTGGCGATGTCGGCGTGGCCGAGCAATTCCTGCACGCCGCGCAGGTCGCCGGAGGATTCGAGGATGTGGCTGGCGAAGCTGTGCCGCAGCATGTGCGGGTGCACGTGCTTGAACAGGCCCTGGCGCCCGGCCAACTGCTTGATCCGGATCTGCACCGCGCGCGCGCCGATCGGCGCGCCGCCGCGGCCCGGGAACACCGGCGCCTCGGCCGCCGCCTTGGTCTCCGCCTGCCATTCCAGCAGCGCCTTGCGCGCATGCGAGCCGACCGGCACCAGCCGCTGCTTGTTGCCCTTGCCGAGCACGCGGACCAGGCCGCTGGCGAAATCCAGGTCGCGCCAGCGCAGCGCGCACAGCTCGCTCAGACGCAGCCCGGAGGAATAGAACAGTTCCAGCAGCGCGCGGTCGCGCAGGCCCAGCGGCACGTCGGTCGGCACTTCGACCAGGCGCACCGCCTCGTCCGCGTCCAACACCTGCGGCAGCTTGCGCGGCGCCTTCGGCGCGCGCAGCGCGGCGGCCGGACTGGCGGCGATCCGGCCGTGCTTGAGCAACCATGCATAGAAACTGCGGCACGCAGACAGGCGCCGCTGCAGGCTCTTCGGCGATAGCCCGCGGCGGTGCTCGGCGGCGATGAAATGGCGCAACTGCTCGGCGCCGAGCGCGGCGAGGTCACCGCCGGCATTGTCCGCCGCCCACGCCGCCAGCGCGGCGAGGTCGCGGCGGTACGCATCCAGCGTGTGCGCGGACATGCGCCGTTCGACTTGCAGATAGCTGAGGAACTGGGATTGGGGATTCGGGATTGGGGATTCGGCATCGACAGCCGACGCATCGGCGCGCGCGTCTGCGCGCTTTTTCCGAGTCCCGAGTGCCGAGTCCCGCGTCCCGGCCTTCATGCGAAGCGCTGCAGCGCCACCGTCAGCGACTCGCCCATCATGCGCAGGAACAAGGTGCCCATGCCGGGATAGAAGCGATTCGGATCGCGGCTGCCGACCGCGAGCAGGCCCACGCCCGGCAGCGGCAGCAGCGCGGTGGACTGCACTTCCTCGATGCGCTCGGCGTACAGCAGCGCCTGCTTTTCCGGCTGCAGGCGGCCGCAGATCGGCTCGCCGTCCTTCAGACAGTCGCGGAACGGCGCCAGCCGCGGATCGTCCTGCGCCAGGATCTGCAGCCATGGCGCCTGCTCCAGCCCGGGCAGCGGGCGCAGCAGCACGATGCTGACCAGGTCGCCCTGGAAATCCTCCTGCAGCGAAGCGGCCATCGCGCGCACGCTGTCGGCGGCGCTGGTCTGGCGCATCAGCGCCAGGGTCAGCTGGTGGGTGCGCACCGCCAGGCGCTCGTTGACCTGGGCATTGCCGGCCAGCTCGGACAGGCGCCGCGACAGTTCGCGGTTCTTGTCGCGCAGCACTTCCAGCTGGTAGCTCGCCAGCGACGCGGTCGGGCCGTCGTCGCGCGGCACCACCAGGGTCAGCGCCAGGTCGGGGAACTGTTTCAGGAACGCCGGATGGCGGCGCAGCCATGCGGCGATTTCGTGCGCGCCGATCTTGTCCTGGGTCTCGCTCATCGGATCCACTCCCCATCGAAAACGAATGCGGCCGGCCCGGACATCACCACCGGCGCCGCGTCGTGCGGCCAGCGGATGCGCAGCTCGCCGCCGGGCAGCACCACGCGCACGTCGCGGTCCACGCGGCCGCGCTGGATCAGCACCGCCGCGGCCGCGCAGGCGCCGCTGCCGCAGGCCAGGGTCTCGCCGACGCCGCGCTCGTAGACGCGCAGGCGCACATGGCCGCGGTCGATCACCTGGGCGAAGCCGACATTGACCGAATCGGGAAACGACGCGTGCTGCTGCAGCAACGGCCCCAGCCGTTCGACCGGCGCCGCATCGACCAGGCCCACTTCCAGCACCGCGTGCGGATTGCCCATCGACACCGCGCCGAAGCGCACGCTGCCGCCTTGCAGCGGCAGCACATATTCCTCGCGCATGCGCGGGAAGCCGATCAGCGGCACGTCCTCCGGGGCGAAGCGCGGCACGCCCATCGCCACCGCGAACTGGCCGTCGGCGCCGCGTTCGATGCGATGCGAGGCGAACGGGCTGTCGATGACGAACGGGTCGTTGCCGGCGGCGCCGTCGCGCACCAGCCAGGCGGCGACGCAGCGCGCGCCGTTGCCGCACTGCCCGGCCAGGCTGCCGTCGGTATTCCAGATACGGTAGCTCGCCACCGCGTCCGCGCTGCGCGGCGCCTCGATGGTCAGCAACTGGTCGCAGCCGACGCCGAAATGGCGGTCGGCCAGGCGCACCGCCAGCGCGGCGTCCGGCGGCGGGGTGCCGTCGCGCAGGTCGAGCACCACGAAATCGTTGCCCGCGCCCTGCATCTTGGAAAAGCGCAGGCGCGCAGAGACGCTGGCCTCACTCATTCCCATCGGTGGGCGTGGTGCTGGTGTCGTCGGTCGGCTTCTGCTGGCCATCGACCGGCTGCGCCTGGCCGGCCGGATCGGTGGTGGCGGGCGGCGTCGCATCGGGCGCGGCGGCCGGTGCGGCTTCCACCGGTACCGGCTTCTGCGGCATCACCAGCGGGCCCTTGTTGCCGCACCCGGACAGCGCCAGCAGGGCGGCGCCGAACAGGGCGATACGGATCGGATGACGGAACGATGTGCTCATGCGCCGAGTATAGCCAGAAGGGCATGAACCGGCTGTGCCGCCTGCCACGCTGCGGCCAGGCGCAACCACGCCTGCGCCGAGGCGGACGCGCGATCCCGCTTCACTCGCGCGATGGCGGCTCCGGGCGCAGCCACAGCCACAGCGCCACGCAACTCATGCAGCCGATCGCCACGACCTGCACCCACGGCTTGTGCACGAACAGCAGCAGCACCAGCGCACACACCGCCATGGTCAGCGTCGCCATCCACTTGCCGCGGCGGCTGACCGCGCCGTGCGCTTCCCAGTCGCGAATGCTGGCGCCGAAGCGCGGGTCTTCCAGCAACCGCCGGCGCAGGCGCTCGGAGCCGCGCGAGGCGGCATAGGCCGAGATCAGCACGAACACCGTGGTCGGCAAGCCCGGCACGAAGATGCCGACGATGCCCGTCGCCAGGCTGACATAGGCCAGCAGCCACCAGGCCCAGCGGAAACGGGAAGGGGGTTCCATCGGCGCATGATAAAGCCGCGCCCGGACGGAGACGCGGGGGATAGGCCCTCGGCGCCCGCCGCTTGCGCGGGCGAGTTCAGTCGCGAGAGCGGTGCGACGTGCCTACTGAGCGTCATGCCGTCGGGACTGAAGTCCCTCCCACAGTGCGCCCGGCCAGCACTCGGCGCACTCCGCGCTCGTGGGAGCGACTTCAGTCGCGACGCGCGGAGCCGGAACCTTTGCCGGCGCCGGAACCTGTCGCGGCTGAAGCCGCTCCTACAGGAAGCGAGCGGCGCGTCAGCCGGGTGCACTGTAGGAGCGGCTTCAGCCGCGACAGAACGCCGCGCCGGTCCGCCTTACTTCGCCGCCTGCTCCACGCCCAACTGGTCGAGCATGAACGCGTACGACTCGGCCTGTTCGCGGTAGCGGCGGAAACGCCCGGACTTGCCGCCGTGGCCGGCTTCCATGTTGACCCGGAACACGATCGGGCGGGTGCCGGTGTTGTCCTCGCGCAGCTTGGCCACCCACTTGGCCGGCTCCCAGTACTGCACCTGCGAATCCCACAGGCCGGTGCCGACGAACAGCGCCGGATACGCCTGGCGCGTGACGTTGTCGTACGGCGAATAGCCGAGCATGTAGTCGTAGTACTGCTTCTGCTCCGGATTGCCCCACTCGTCGTATTCGTTGGTGGTCAGCGGAATGCTCGGGTCGAGCATGGTGGTGACCACGTCGACGAACGGCACCTGCGCCACCAGCACCCGGTAATCCTGCGGCGCCATGTTCGCCACCGCGCCCATCAGCAGGCCGCCGGCACTGCCGCCGGCCGCGGCGACGCGGTCCGGCGCCGCATAGCCCAGCTTGACCAGGCCGCGGGTGACGTCGATGAAGTCGGTGAAGGTGTTCTTCTTGTGCAGCAGCTTGCCCTGGTCGTACCAGTCGCGGCCCATCTCCTGGCCGCCGCGGATATGCGCGATGGCGTAGACCACGCCGCGGTCGAGCAGGCTGACCACCGGCAGGTTGAAGTTGGGATCGGTGGACATGCCGTAGCTGCCGTAGGCGTACTGGTACAGCGCGGCCGTGCCGTCCTTCTTGAAGCCCTTCTTGTACACCAGCGACACCGGCACCTTGACCCCGTCGCGCGCGGTCACCCACACGCGCTCGGTCTGGTACTTGTCGGCGTCGTAGCCGATCACCGGCTGCTGCTTGAGCAGCTTGCGCTCGCCGGTGCGGGTGTTGAGTTCGTAGGTGGTGGCCGGCGTGGTCAGCGAGGTGTAGCTGTAGCGCAGCCACGGCGTGTCCGGCTCGGGATTGACCGACAGGCCCATCGAATACGCCGGCTCGTCGGCCTTGACGTAATCCTCCTTGCCGTCGGCGAAGTGCAGGCGGATCCGCTCCAGGCCATCGGAACGCTCGGCGATGGCGGTGTAGCCGTCGAACAGCTCGAAGCCGTCGATGAACACCTTCTCGTCGTAGGGCAGCCAGGCCTGCCACTGCGTGCGCTTGGTGGCGCCGTCGGGCGCGGTCATCAGCGCGTAGTTCTTGGCCTTCCAGTTGGTGCGGATCACCCAGCGCCCGTCGAAATGGTCGGCGCTGTACTCGACGTCGCGCTCGCGCGGCGCCAGCACGGTGAAGTGCTGCGGGTCGGCGGCCGGCGCGTAGCGCTGCTCGGAGGCCACCGTGCTCTCCACGCCGATGAGGATGTACTTGTCGTCGCGGCTGCGGCCCAGGCCCATGTAGAAGCTGTCGTCCTTCTCCTCGTAGACCAGCACGTCCTGCGCCGCCGGCGTGCCCAGCACATGCTTCTTGACGCGCACGGTGAGCAGGGTTTCCGGGTCGTTCTCGACGTAGAACAGGGTCTTGTTGTCGTCGGCCCAGACCACGTCCGGCGACACGCCCGGCACGCGGTCGGCGTAGAGTTCGCCGGTGTCCAGGTTCTTGAAGCGCACCACGTACTGGCGGCGGCCGACGTCGTCCTCGGTCCAGGCCAGGATGCGGTTGTCCTGGCTGACCACCGCATCGCCCAGGCTGAAATAGCCCTTGTCCGCGGCCATCGCGTTGACGTCGAGCAGGATTTCCTCCGCCGCCTGCATGCTGCCCTTGCGCCGCGCGTGTACCGGATAGTCCTTGCCGCTCTCGAAGCGGGTGTAGTACCAGTAGCCGCGCTCGCGGTACGGCACGCTGCTGTCGTCCTGCTTGATGCGGCCGACGATCTCCTTGTACAGCGTGTCTTCCAGCGGCTTGAGCGGCTTCAGCACCTGGTCGGCGTAGGCGTTCTCGGCATTGAGATACGCCAGCATCTGAGGGTTTTCGCGCTTATCGTCGCGCAGCCAGTAATAGGCGTCCTGGCGGGTAGCGCCGAACGGCGCCTTGACCGTGTGGGGCTGCTTGGCCGGATGCGGCGGGGTGGCGTCGGTGGCGAGGGCGGAAGCGAAGGGCACGGTCATGAGCAGCAGAAAGCTCGCTAGCAGGGAACGGTGATGCATCTAATGGGGCTCCGGCGGCAGTAACGCAACTAAGGACGCGCCGCCCGGGCCGGGAGGCGGCAGGCATACGGCGCGGCGCCGCACGATGCCGGCCGAGTCTCCGCGCAACGCCGCATCCTGGCAAGCGCACGCAACGATTTCGTGCGCCGCGCTCCTCTATCATCGGGCCATGAACTCGCTTCCGACCGACCTCCGTACCGCGCCACACGCGCTGCCCGCCTACAGCCAACGCAGCCGCGATATCGAACCGTTCCACGTGATGGCGCTGCTGGCCCGCGCCAACGAACTGGAACACGCCGGCCACGACGTGATCCACCTGGAGATCGGCGAACCGGATTTCACCACCGCCGCGCCGATCGTCGCCGCCGGCCAGGCCGCGCTCGCGGCCGGCCACACCCGCTACACCGCCGCGCGCGGGCTGCCGGCGCTGCGCGAGGCGCTGGCCGGCTTCTACCGGCAACGCCACGACGTGGACCTGGATCCGGCACGGATCATGATCACCCCCGGCGGTTCCGGCGCACTGCTGCTGGCCAGCGCGCTGCTGGTCGACCCGGGCAAACGCTGGCTGATGGCCGACCCCGGCTATCCGTGCAACCGGCACTTCCTGCGCCTGGTCGAAGGCGCCGCGCAGTTGGTGCCGGTCGGCCCGGACAGCCGCTACCAGTTGACCCCGTCCTTGCTGGACGCGCACTGGAACGCCGACAGCGTCGGCGCGCTGGTCGCCTCGCCGGCCAACCCGACCGGCACCCTGCTGGACCGCGCCGAACTGGCCGCGCTTGCGCAGGCCCTGCAGGCGCGCGGCGGCCACCTGGTGGTCGACGAGATCTACCACGGCCTCAGCTACGGCATCGACGCGCCCAGCGTGCTCGAGGTCGACGACAGCGCCTACGTGCTCAACAGCTTCTCCAAGTACTTCGGCATGACCGGCTGGCGCCTGGGCTGGCTGGTGGCGCCGCGCGCAGCGGTGCCCTCGCTGGAGAAGCTGGCGCAGAACCTGTACATCAGCGCGTCCAGCATCGCCCAGCATGCGGCGCTGGCCTGTTTCCTGCCGGAAACCCTGCAGATCCTGGAAGCGCGCCGCGCCGAATTCGGCCAGCGCCGCGACTACCTGCTGCCGGCGCTGCGCGCACTCGGCTTCCGCATCGAAGTGGAACCGCAGGGCGCGTTCTACCTGTACGCCGACGTGAGCGCCTTCACCGACGATGCGCAGGCGTTCTGCGCGCATTTCCTGGAGACCGAGCACGTGGCGTTCACCCCCGGCGTGGACTTCGGCCAGCATCGCGCGCGCCAGCACGTCCGCATCGCCTACACGCAGAGCCTGCCGCGGCTGCAGGAAGCGGTGGCGCGCATCGCCCGCGGGCTGTCGCGCTGGGATTGCAACGCTGAATCGTAAGCGCTTCAGGCGCTGCCGATCGCAATGACCTTGCAGACCGAAACCAGGCCCAAGATCACCAACGGCCACATCGCGTAGCCAACGCCGTCATGGCTTTTGCTGTGGCTTTTGCTGTGGCTTTTGCTGTGGCTTTTGCTGTGGCTTTTGCTGTGGCTGTGGCTCTAGCTTTTGATTGTCTTCGCCTTAAAGCGAGCCGAGCACCGCAGGCGCAAGCGGCCGAAGAGGCGCCCTTGTTTGAGCGAAGCGAGTTTGGGCGCCGTGCCGCTTGTGCCGAGGAGCGCAGGGAACCGATGCGGCTTTATCGCATCGGCTCGTGTCGGCGACAGCGGTTTTGGTTACTTTTGCCAAGACAAAAGTGACTCGCGCCAAGGGCGCGAAAGCCTTTGCTGTTGCTCCAGCCTTTGCCGTTGCTCAGGCCCTGGAGTTACCCCGCGCCTTGCTAGAACTGCAAACGCTCGCAGCGGAGCGGCCGCATCGCTGCGGCCGTCCGCTACCGAACCTTCAATCCTTCAACCGCTCCCACAGGAACCCATACGCCAGCGCCTGCATATGCGCAGCCTGCGCATTGTTGGCCGCGCCGCCGTGGCCGCCTTCGGTGTTCTCGTAGTAGCTCACGTCCTTGCCCGCGTCGATCATCTTCGCCGCCATCTTGCGCGCATGGCCCGGATGCACCCGGTCGTCGCGGGTGGAGGTCAGGAAGATCACCGGCGGGTAGGTCTTCTTCGGATCGAACAGGTGGTACGGCGAGAAGGTCTGGATGTACTTCCAGTCGTCGGTGTCCGGATTGCCGTACTCGGCCATCCACGAGGCGCCGGCCAGCAGATGGCTGTAGCGCTTCATGTCCAGCAGCGGCACCTGCACCACCACCGCGCCGAACAGCTGCGGGTACTGCACCAGCATGTTGCCGGCCATTAGCCCGCCGTTGCTGCCGCCCTGCACGCCTAGGTGCTTGGCCGAGGTGATCTTGCGCGCGGCCAGGTCCTGCGCCACCGCCGCCATGTCCTCGTAGGCTTTGTGCCGGTTCTGCTTCAGCGCCGCCTGGTGCCAGCGCGGGCCGTACTCGCCGCCGCCGCGGATGTTGGCCAGCGCGTACACGCCGCCCTGGTCGAGCCAGGCGCGGCCGAGGCCACCGGAATAGAACGGGGTCATCGAGACTTCGAAGCCGCCGTAGGCGTACAACAGGGTCGGATGGCTGCCGTCCAGCTTCAATTGCTTGGGCCGGACCAGGAAGTACGGGACCTTGGTGCCGTCCTTGGACACCGCGAAGTGCTGCTCGATCGCGTCCTTGGACGCATCGAAGAAGCTCGGCATCGCCTTCAGCGTCTCGATGCTCTGCGGGCCGCGCTGCACGTCGGCCAGCATCAGCGTGGTCGGGGTCAGGAAATCGGTGGAGGTCAGCCACACCTGGTCGTTCTCGTCAGCATCGACCGCATCCACGCTGATGCTGCCGAAAGCCAGGTCGCCGACCGGGAACGGCGCGCGCGCCCACTCGCCTTCGCCCGGGGTCAGCACCCACAGCCGGCTCTTGACGTCGTCCAGGACGTTCAGCACCAGCGTCGACTTGGTCCACGCGAACCCCTCCAGCGAGGTGGTGTCGGTCGGCGTGAACAACACCCGGAACGCACGCTTGCCGGCCATGAAGTCGTCGAACTTGGCGGCCAGCAGCGCACCGGCCGGATAAGTGGTGCCGTCCACGGTCCACGGATCGCGCAACTGCAGGGTCAGCCATTCGCGGTGCACGCGCTTGCTGGCCGAGTTGGGCACATCGATCTTGCTAAGGCGGCCATCGGCACCGCGCACGTACAGCTCGTCGTTGTAGAACGCCAGCGTGCGGCTGACGAAATCACGCTCGTAGCCCGGCGTGTCGTCGTGCATCGCTGCGATGTACATGTCTTCCGGCTTGCCTTCGTAGACCAGGCTCGCGCTCTGCAGCGGGGTGCCGCGCTTCCACTGCTTGACCACCCGCGGATAGCCGGAGCTGGTCAGCGAGCCGGCGCCGAAATCGGTGTAGAGGTAGACGGTATCGGCGTCGATCCAGCCCAGGCCGCCCTTGGCCTCGGGACGGAAGAAGCCGTCCTTCACCCATTGCTTGGAACCCAGGTCGAACTCGCGGGTGACGTCGGCATCGGCGCCGCCGCGCGACAGCGCGATCAGGCAGCGGCGGTAATCCGGACGCAGGCACTCGGCGCCATGCCACACCCAGTTCTCGCCCTCGGCCTTGTTCAACGCATCCAGGTCCAGCACCGTCTCCCACTTCGGCTCGGGCTTACGGTATTCGTCCAGAGTGGTGCGCCGCCACAGGCCGCGCTCGTGCTCGCGGTCCTTCCACAGGTTGTAGTAGTACGGGCCGATCTTCTGCACCGCCGGGATCTTCGCGTCAGAGTCCAGCACTTCGCGGATGCCGGCCTCGCGCGCCTGGAAGCCCGGCTGCGCGGTCAGCCGCGCCTCGGTCTTGGCGTTCTGCGCCTTGACCCAGTCCAGCGGCTTGGCGCCGGTGACATCTTCGAGCCAGGCATAGGAATCTTGGGGCATCGCGGTTTCCTTCGCCGCGGCGGTGCCGGAGACGATCAGTCCGGCGAGCAGGCAGGCATGGGCAAGAGAGGGCATGGGTCACGTCCAGGAGAACAGCCCGGAACCGTAGCATGCAGGGCCGCAGCCCTCCCCTGCCGAAGGTCAGGCTGCGCGGCTGACCCGCCAGGCCGGCACACGCCGGCGCCGCGCCTGCACCCGTGGCCGCACCCGCGCCAGGACCCGCCGCAACGGCCGCAGCGGCAGCGGGAAGCGGTGCAGCGCCCACCACGCGCTCAGCGGCATGCCCAGCAGCCACAGCGGCCGCCAGCCCAGCCATTCGCTGTAGCCGCGCGCCGCCGGCCACACCAGCACCAGGGCCAGGCCGGCGAGCAGCGCCTGCCGCACCAGGCGACGCAGGGCCGGATGCGGGGCGTGAGCGGGGCGGGAGGAACGGGCGATCGGCATGGCGGCGACTCCGGAGCAGGGCTGAGGCGTGCAGCCTGCCGCGCGGCCATCTCAACGGCTGCGACCCACTATTGACATCACTTTCGCCCGATACTGGGTAGCGTGTCTCTTCAAGCCCCGGATCCCTGCCCTATGCGCCTGCTTTCCCTGTTCGCCTCCGTGCTGCTGCTCGGCATGGCCGTTCCCCTGCCGGCGGCGCGGGCGAAATCCCCGGAGCAAGAACCCTCGCAGCCGCCGATCGACCTGCAGCGCTTCATGGGCCGCTGGTACGTGATCGCGCACGTGCCCTACTTCGCCGAGCGCGGCCATGTCGCCAGCAGCGACGAGTACACGCTCAAGGAAGACGGCAAGATCGGCGTGCGCTACCAGTACCGCGAAGGCTTCGACGAACCGGTCAAGGAAGTCACCTCGCGCGCCACGGTCAAGGAAGGCACCGGCGACCGCCGCTGGACCACCTGGTTCTTCGCCGTGGTCCCGACCAAGTACCGCATCCTCGAAGTGGCACCGGACTATTCCTGGGCGCTGATCGACTATCCCGGCCGCGATCTGGCCTGGGTGTTCTCGCGCACGCCGGACATGGACTACAAGCAGTATCGCGAACTGGTCGGCAAGCTGGACCACGATTACGGGGTCAAGGTGGACAAGCTCAAGCGCGTCGCACAGCGCCGCGACCAGGTCGGCAAGCTCGGTTTCGAAGTGCCGAGCAAGCCCTGAGCCGTGTCGCCGATCCCCGAATAGGTTGCCCCGCCATCGCCTGCCGCTCAGCGGGGCGCCAGCCGGCCTCCGTATGATCGGGCCGGTCCGTCCCCCAGACAGGTACACCGATTGGCCAGCGTTCCTTCCGACATCCCCTGCACTGCGCCGCGCGTCCCCGCCGCGGAACCCACGCGCGGCCAGGTGTTCGCGCAGCACTGTCCCTCGCGCGCCGTCCTCAGCCATGTGACCAGCCGCTGGGGCGTGCTGGTGCTGGTGGCGCTGCGCAAGGGCACGCATCGTTTCGGCGACCTGCGCCGCAAGCTGGAAGGGGTCAGCGAGAAGATGCTGTCGCAGACCCTGCAGGCGCTGGAAGCCGATGGCCTGGTGCAACGCACCGCCTATCCGGTGGTTCCGCCGCATGTGGAATACGCGCTGACCCCGCTGGGCGAAGACGCGGCGACGCATGTGCAGGCGCTGGTGGACTGGATCGAGAGCAACATCGGCGCCATCCTGAGCGGCGGCGGTGCATCGCCGGATGCACTGTAGGAGCGGCTCTGGGTGGCCTCGGGCCATCAGCCGCGACAGGCGGTATCAGCTATCGATAATGCCTGTCGCGGCTGAAGCCGCTCCTACAAAAAAACGACGGCAGCGCGCAGCGCGAACGCCTCAGTCGTCGCTGTAGTTGCTCAGCGCCAGCGACAGCAGCGACTTGGCCTGTTCGCGCAGCGAGCGCGGCTCGACGATTTCCGCGTCCGACCCGTAGTGCAGCACGTCCATCAGCAACTCGCGCGAGACGCTGTACGGCACCTTCAGTTCGTAGCGGCCGTCGGCCAGGAAGCGCCCCTGCTGCTTGGAATGCCAGTGCTCGTCGGCGACCCAGCGCGCGGCCTTGGGGCTGAACACGATCGTCGCCCAGCCCTTGGGCGCGCCGGAGAAGATCCCGTAGCTGGCCGCCAGCTGCGAGTCCAGTTCCTCGTCGGCCACGTCCTGCGCCACCTGGTCGAGCAGCCGCGCATGGTTGATGCGGTCCACCGCGAAGCTGCGCACCGCGTCGCGGCCGTGGTCCCAGGCGTCCAGGTACCAGTTGTCGCGGTAGTGGGTGATGCGCTGCGGCGACACCGTGCGCTTGGTCGATTCGTCGGTGGAGCGCGCGCGGTAGTCGAACGACAGCCGCTTGCGCTCCAGCACCGCCGAGGCGACGGTGCGGAAACTGGCCTCGTCGAGCTTGCGCCCGCGGTGCGGGATCACCCGCACCCGTTCCACCGGCCAGTGGGTGGCCCCGGCCTGCGCCGCCAGCAGGCTCTCGATGCGCTGCTGCAGCGGCGCCAGCACCGAGGACAGCACCCCGCCGCCGGTCCGCGCCAGCAACTGCTGCGAGGCCAGCAGCGCGTGCAGCTCCTCGGAACTGAGCCACAGCCCGGGCAGTTCGAAGCGGTCGCTCTCGCCGGACTCGTAGCGGAACCCGGCCTCGCCGTCGCCCTCGACCGGGGCCATCAGCGCATCGCGCAGGAACGCCAGGTCGCGGTAGACGGTGGCGCGGGAGCAGCTCAATTCGTCCTGCAGCCGCGCCACCGTCACCGGATAGCGGGCGGACTTGAGCAGCCGGTGCAGAGCATTGATGCGTTCGTAGCGGTCCATGGCCCCGATTATGTCCGAAGTCCGTGGCGGAAAAACGCGCCGCGGCCGCTCGCACGCCCGAACCGCGACGGCACGGCCGAACCGGCGATGAAGCCGGGGCCGGGCGGCGGCCGGGGCGTCATGTAGATCCGGTATGATGAAATCGTTTCCATTTCGTTAGCCGAAGGCTGCGTCCTCAACCGGAGAGTAAAGCCATGCCCCGCTGCGCCACCGTAGTATCCGCCATCACCTTGTTGCTGCTGTGCACCTCCACGGCCCTGGCCGCCGATGTGCCCGCCCCGCCGGCGGAACCGGGCAGTTCACCGTGGAGCGGCTCCGGCGAGCTGGGACTCTCCTCCTCGCGCGGCAACAGTTCCAACGAAAGCTTCAACGGCCGGCTCAAGGGCCAGTACCTGGACGGCGACTGGATCCACAGCATCGACCTGTTCGCCTTGCGCGCCAGCGCCGAGTACACCAATACCAACGACGACGGCAGCACCGAGCGCGTGCGCCAGACCACCTCCAACCGCTACACCGGCAGCGCCGGCAGCGCGCTGCAGTTGGGCGAGCACCGCCAGCTGACCGCCTCGCTGCGCTACGAGCGCGACGATTTCGCCACCTACGACCGCCTGGCCACGATCGGCATCGGCTACGGCACGCGGATCATGGACGGCGATCACCGCAGCCTGGACGTGCAGATCGGCCCCGGCGTGCGCCGCGCCCACGACGTGGAAGAGGACCGCACCGAAACCGGGCTGATCGGCCGCGGTCTGGTCGACTTCAAGTACGGCCTGACCGAGAACACCGAACTGGCCAATACCCTGCTGGTCGAATCCGGCTCCTACAACACCTTCGCGCAGAACGACCTGGGCATCTCGGTCAGCATGAACTCGCGGCTGGCGCTGAAGGCCGGCTGGCAGGCGCGTCACAACAGCGATGTCAGCGACGACAAGAAGAAGACCGATACGCTGGCTACGATGAACGTGGTCTACAAGTTTAAGTGAGGCCGGGATTCGGGATTTGGGATTGGGGATTCGTAACGGCAGGTGTCGCTTGGGCCTGGGCGTTTAGCTGACCGCAGTTCTGTAGGAGCGGCTTCTGCCGCGACAGGCGTTACCGATGGAGCCTGTCGCGGCTGAAGCCGCTCCTACAGGTTGGTTGCCGCAGATACCGGATTTGTGCCGGCCTGCGCTCAGGCCGGCAGTGCGGCGTCCAGCAGTTCGCGGGCGCCGGCGCCGAGCAGCGCCTCGGCCACCGCCTCGCCCAGCGCCTGCGGGTCCTGGGCGCTGCGCTGCAGGTCGGCGCGCACCAGGCGCCCGTCGGCGACGCCGCCGACCATGCCCTGCAGCAGCAGGTCTTCGCCCTGCCAGTGCGCGAACGCGGCCACCGGCACGTGGCAACTGCCGTGCAGCGCGCGGTTCATCGCCCGCTCCGCCTCCACGCAGCTGCGGGTGGCGGCGTCGTCGAGCGCGGCGAACAGGCCCAGCGCGGCCGCGTCGTCGCCGCGGCATTCCACCGCGATGGCGCCCTGCGCCGGCGCCGGCAGCCAGTCCGGCGCCTGCAGGCGCTGGGTGATGCGCGCCTCCAGGCCCAGCCGCTGCAGGCCGGCGCAGGCCAGCACGATGCCGTCGTAGCCGCCGTTGTCGAGCTTGGCCAGGCGCGTGTTGACGTTGCCGCGCAGGTCCAGCAACTGCAGGTCCGGGCGCCGCGCGCGCAGTTGCGCCTGCCGGCGCAGCGACGAGGTGCCCACCCGCGCGCCCAGCGGCAGCGCCTCCAGCGACGCATAGAGATTGGAGATCAGCGCGTCGGCCGGATCGGCGCGGGCCAGGATCGCCGGCAGCACGAACGGCGGGTCCAGCTCCATCGGCACGTCCTTCAGCGAATGCACCGCGCAGTCGGCCTCGCCGCGCAGCATCGCCAGCTCCAGTTCCTTCAGGAACAGGCCCTTGCCGCCGATCGCCGCCAGCGAACGGTCCAGCACTTCGTCGCCGCGGGTGCTCATCGGCACCAGCACCACGTCCAGCTGCGGGTGCGCCTGGCGCAGGCGGTCGGCGACATGTTCGCTCTGCCACAGGGCGAGCGGACTCTTGCGGGTAGCGATGCGCAGGATCTTCATGCGCCCATTATCGCGGAAAGCGCCGCCACCGGCCGCTGGCACCGAGGCCGAGTGCCATTGCCTCCAATCCCGGCCTTTCCTCAGCCGAACGGCCGGTAATCCCCATCCCCACTTTCCAAAGCCGAACGGCTGCTCATCGCGAATCCCGGCTTTCCAAAGCCAAACGGCTGGTCATCCCGAATCCCCAATCCCCAATCCCCAATCCCTGCTTTCAAAGATGGCGGATCTCCTGCCGCAGCTGCGCCACGCAGCGCCGGCTCACCTCTAGGGGCTGCTTGCCATGGCGCAGCACCGCATGCACCTGGCCCTCGCCGAGGCGCCGCAGCTCGACCAGTTCGTGGCGCGCGACCAGGCAGTTGCGGTGGATGCGCACGAAGCGCTCGGCGAACTCCTCTTCCAGCGATTTCAGCGACTCCTCGATCAGGTCCTCGCCGCGCGCGTGGTGCACCACCACGTACTTTTCCTCGGCCTGCAGGTAGTGGATGTCGTCGACCGCGATCAGCCGCAGGCTGCCGCGCAGGCGTGCGCACAGATGGCTGCGGCGCTGCGCCGACGACACCGCCGCGGCGCTGCCGCGGCCGGTCATGAAGGTGCGCGCGCGCTCCAGCGCCGCCGCCAGCCGCTCGGCGCGCACCGGCTTCATCAGGTAGTCGATCGCCGCGGCCTCGAACGCGGACAGCGCGTGCGCGTCGTAGGCGGTGCAGAACACCACCGCCGGGCGCGGCTCGAAGCTGGCCAGGTGGCGCGCGGTCTCCAGACCGTCGACGCCGGGCATGGCGATGTCCAGCAGCACCAGATCCGGACGCAACTCGGCGCAGGCGCGCAGCGTCTCCAGGCCATTGCCGGCCTCGGCCACCACCTCGACGCCGGCATGCTCGGCCAGCAGCGCGCGCAAGCGCTCGCGTGCCAGGGGTTCGTCGTCGGCGATCACCACCTTCACGTACGTCACCTCAGTGCGCTGGAGCGCGGTCTCGCCGCATAGTAGCCCCGCCGCTGGCGGGCCGTCATCCGCGCCGCAGCGCCTGTCGCCGCTGGGCCGGCGCGCGGCCCGGCGCCGCGGTCGCGCCTCAGCCAGCGGCGAAGCGCGCGCTCATCCAGTCTTGCAGATCCGCGATCTCCTCGGCGCAGACCTGGTGCGCCATCGGATAGCGCTGCCACTGCACCGGCATGCCCAGCGCCTGCAGCGCCTGTGCGGTCTGTTCGGCATAGGGTTGCGGGATCACCGGATCGCCCTGGCCGTGGGCCATGAACAGCGGCTGCGACAGCGCCGCCGGCGCATGCCAGCGGGCCACGTCGGCCACCTCCGGCAGGTAGGTGGACAGGGCGATCAAGCCGGCCAGCGGCCGTTCGCGGCGCAGCCCCGTCGCCAGCGTGATCGCCCCGCCCTGCGAGAAACCGGCCAGCAGCAGGCGCTCGGCGGGCACGCCGCGCACATGTTCGCGCGCGATCAATTCCTCGACCTGGGCGACCGACGCGGCGACGCCGGCGCTATCGGCGCGGTTGGAGAAATCCGGGCTGACGATGTCGTACCAGGCACGCATGCGCACGCCGTTGTTGATCGTCACCGCACGTACCGGCGCATGCGGGAACACGAAGCGCAACGCCGGCCAGCCCGGCCGCAGCAGCTCCGGCACCAGCGGCGCGAAGTCGTGGCCGTCAGCGCCGAGTCCGTGCAACCACAGCACGGTCCATGCCGGCGAAGCGGCGGTTTCGTGTTCCACTGTTTCCAGCATGCGCGCGGTCCCCATCGAGATGGGGCGCATTATGCCTGCCGCGTCAGCCGTCAGCGCGGCGGGCGGCGGCGGCGCGACGCAATTCGCCCGCGCGCAGCAGCACCGCCGGCGGCTTCTGCTCTTCGGGAATGGCCAGGATGCGCAGCTGGCGCAGCCACAGCCCGGCCGCGCGCGAGGAACTCACCGCCACCACCGGAATCGCCAGCGCCATGCCGATCACCACCGGCGCCATCCACGCCGCCAGCGACGGCGACACCACGTAGGCCATCCCGCCCATCAGCAGCCCGAACGCGCTGAGCCCGCCGTAGCTGCGCGCCAACGCCAGCCACGACAGGCGGCCGTCGTCGCGCTGCTGCGCGTCCCAGCCCGAGTCCTTGCCGGCCAGCACTTCGGCCACGCCGCGCGACTGCACGTACATCACCACCGGCGCCATCAGCGCCGCCAGCACGGTCTCCAGCAGCATGCTCAGCAGCGCGCGCAGTGCACCGCCGCAGCCGCGCCGCTCTTCGGGTTTCAGCAGCATGGCGAAGTAGCCCAGCACCTTCGGCGCCAGCAGCACGAACATGGTCACCGCGAACACCCAGAACACCCGGGTCGAGTCCTGCTGGTGCCAGTAGCGCGCCGGCGAGAACGGCGACACCACCGTGGCGACCAGGTCGAAGCCGCCGCTCTGCAGCGGGATCGCGATGCCGATCAGCATCAGCAGGCCCCACATCGGCGCGGTGAAGTAATGGCCGATGCCGATCATCATGTGCATGCGGCTGATCCAGTGCAGGCCGCGCGCGAAGACCACCTTGGAGTGCTGCAGGTTGCCCTGGCACCAGCGGCGGTCGCGCACCAGCAGGTCGGTCAGCGTCGGCGGGCCTTCTTCGTAGCTGCCCTGCAGGTACGGCACCATGTGCGTGGCCCAGCCGCCGCGGCGCATCAGCGCGGCCTCGACGAAATCGTGGCTGAGCACGTGGCCGCCGAACGGCTTGCGCCCGGGCAACGCCGGCAGGCCGGCCTGTTCGGCGAAGGCCTGGGTGCGCATCACCGCGTTGTGGCCCCAGTAGTTGCTCTCCGAACCGTGCCACCAGGCCACGCCGTAGGCGATCACCGGGCCATAGACGCGGCCGCCGAACTGCTGCATGCGCGAGAACAGGCTGTTGCCGTTGACCACTTCCGGCAGGGTCTGGATCAGGCCGACGTCGGGATGGTCTTCCATGCCCGCGACCAAGCGCACGATGGTCTCGCCGGTCATCAGGCTGTCGGCGTCCAGGATCAGCATCTGCGGATAGGCGCCGCCGAAACGGCGCACCCAGTCGGCGATGTTGCCGGCCTTGCGCTCGGCATTGTCGGCGCGGCGCCGGTAGTAGATGCGGCCCTGGCCGCCGGTGCGTTCGACCAGCTCGGCGTAGACCTGCTCTTCCTCGGCGCCGACCGCAGCGCGCGTGGTGTCGCTGAGGATGAAGAAATCGAAGTGCGCGATCTGGCCGGTGGCCTCGACCGATTCGTAGATCGCCTGCAGTCCGGCCATCAACCGGTGCGGGTCTTCGTTGTAGGTGGGCATCAGCAAGGCGGTGCGGCTGCGCACCAGCGGCAGCGGCGCGTCCGGATCGATGCCGAGCTTGCGCCCGCCGCCGAACACCAGGGTCACGAATCCGGCCAGCGCGCTGACGAACGAAAACGCGATCCACGCGAACAGGGGAATGAACAGCGCCATCAGGCAGGCTTCGAGCACGCTGACCCCGCCGATCAGCAGCACCTTGCCGATCAGCACGCTGGCGTAGGCGGTCATCAGCGCGGTACTGCCGAACACGTACAGCCGCCGCCAGAACATGCCGGGCGGGGTAGTAGGCAGGCGCTTGTTGCGCAGTTTGCCCTGGCGCAGCGTTTGCACCGGCATCGACAACGGCGCCTCGGGCGGCAATACCGCGTGGCCGGCATCGAGCACAACGGAATCGGGCAGGGTCGGTGTGGGGGCGACCATGCTCATGCGTTCCGCCAGCCTCGTCGGACAGCGCAGCCACGCGGCGATGCATCCGCGCACGGGCGCGACGCGCCGGATCCTGGGGCCATTACCGGCGCCGTGTTGCTGTGATTGCCACTCGTACCCACGTTCTCTCCTGTCGGGCGGGCAAAATACGGCCGCCACTGTAAACCTTAAATAGTAAGCTTTCGCGAAGATGGCCAAGTGCGCGATGGCGTCGCCACCGGCAGGTTCGTTCAGCCATCCGGCGCCAATTCGCGTCTCACCGCATGCACAAATGCCGCTCGCCGGCGTTTCACCGCGCCCCGCAGAACGTGGGAAGCGGTCCGCAGGAGGCCGTGCAGATGCGTCCCTCATTCCAGACAGCGGTGCCGACCGCCGGCCGGGTCGCCTGGCTGCACAGCGGTCGCGGCGCTACGCCGGTGCAGTTGCGATGGCTGTGGCTGCGCGGCGCGGCGGCCCGAGCGCGAGGAAGGCACGCATGAACCCGCTATGGACCTGATCGGCTGGGCGGCGACGCCGCTTCTGGTGGCAACGCTGCTGCGGCAGACGCCTGCCTGCTGGCGACGGCGGTCGATGCGCGGATGCGCGATTTCCAGGTGCAGATGCCGCCGTCGTGTTGCGCCATCTTCGGCGCGGCGCGGCAGCAGCGCGCATTGCGGCTGCTGCACGAGGCGTGCGCGGTCAGCCTGAGCGAGCGCCTGCCGGCGCGCTGAGGCGGGAAGCTCAGGCCGGCGCTGTCAGCGCGGCGCTGTCGCTGCCCTCGCCCGGCGGCGCTTCGGCGACGTATGGGAACGCCAGGGTGATGGTGGTGCCGCGCCCCAGTTCGGAGTCCACGTCGACGAAGCCGCCGGCCTGGCGCACCAGGCCGTAGACCTGGGCCAGGCCCAGGCCGGTGCCCTTGCCCTCGGGCTTGGTGGTGAAATAGGCCTCGAACAGTCGCGACTTGGTGTCCTCGGACATGCCCTCGCCCTGATCGCTGACCGACAGGGTCACGTAGCGGCCCGGCTGGCGCATCGCCGCCGCCTGCCCCGGCGGCACCTGCAGGCTGCCGCAGCGGATCGACACCACGTCGCCGGATTGGCAGGCGTCGCGTGCGTTCAAGGCCAGGTTCAGCACCGCCTGCTCGACCGAGCTGCGGTCGGCATAGGTGGTGGCGCCGCCGGCCAGGCTGGTCAGTTGCAGCTTCATCTCGCCGCCCAACGCCTGCGCCAGCAGCGGCTGCATGTGCGCGACCACGTCGCACAGATCCAGCCACTGCGGCTTGACCGGGTGCGCACGGGCGAAGCCGAGCAGGCGCCGGGTCATCTGCGCGCCGTGCTGCAGCGCCTCGCCGGCGATGCCGAGCAGCTTGCGCTGGTCCGGCTGCAGGCGCTGCGGATGCTCGGCGACCATGCTCACCGAGGTCATCGCGGTCTGCAGCATGTTGTTGAAGTCGTGGACGATGCCGGCCAGCATCTGCCCGATCGCCTCGCCTTTCTGCGCCTGGGTCATGGCCCGCTCGGCGACGCGTTGCGCGGCCAGGGCGATGTCCAGTTGCCCGCGCAGCTCGATGTGCTCGGCCTGCAACTGCTGTCCCAGCGCCTCGCCGACGACGCGCGCCGCTGCACCGGCGCCGGCCTGCGGCAGGTCGCCCAGGGTGCGCAAGGCCTCCTCGATCTGGCGATGCTGGGTGACGTCGCGGCTGATCACCAGCACGCTTTCCACTTCGGCATCGGCATTGGTCAGCGGGCTGGCCTGCACGTGCCACCAGCGTGGGCGGCCGTCGAAGGTTTCGCGCTGCGCCCAGAATTCGTACTGCTCGTTGCGCAAGGCGGCGGCCAACGCCGTTTCCGCGAGCGGCCGCATCTCTTCCGGCCACAGATCCTGCCACGTGCGGCCGACGACATGCCTGGGCTCGGTCGCGCCAAGCAGGCTCAGGCCGCGCGTGTTGATCGATCGCACGACACCGTCGCGGCCGATCTCCTTGATGCAGTCGTACGAGAGTTCGACGATCTGTCGATAGCGGGCGTGAGTGGACAAGCGGGGTCTCGCGATGAGTGGGTCGAGCATATCGGCATCACCGCAGCGTCACCAGCGCTTCACCGCTGAATCGTGAAGCTGCCAGTATTGAAAACGCGGCGGTATCAGCATTATGCGTGGCACTTGCGCCCTCACCACCATTCTTTTGGTTGAGGATGACCAGACGATTCGCGAACTGGCTCGGATGATGCTCGACGCCGACGGCTACCGGGTCTTGTCTGCCGGCACCGCCAACGAGGCGCTCGCCATGCTCGAACAGGATCCCGATGTGGACCTGATCTTCAGCGACGTGCAGATGCCCGGCTGCGATGGCATGACCATGGTGCGCGAGCTGCGCCGGCGCGCGGTCACGATCCCGGCCCTACTCACGTCCGGCATGAAACATCCCGACATCGCAGCGCTGCCGACGCATACCGGCTTCCTGCCCAAACCCTACAGCCATGCCGGCTTGCTGGCGGCGCTGCAGCGGCTGCAGCCAGCGCACTGACGGAACGCCGATGCATGGCCTGCGCCGATGCCGGCAGACAGCACGCCGCGGCTCAGCCGAACACCAATTTTCCATACTGTGCCGAACGGATCGCCGCCAGACGTTCGGCGACGAAGTGCTCACCCGCGCGAACATCGCCGAAGTACACGCCATCGAACGCATGCCGGCTCAGCACCGCGCCCTGCGCGTCCGAGATGCGGATCTGCGGCAGCAGCACACCGTCCGGCCCCGCGGCGAGGACGGCATCCAAGACGAAGCCGTCCAGCTCGCGTCGCATCCTTGGGTCCGATGGGTTCATGCCGGCATTGCAGCACAGGCCCGATGAAGACAGCGCAACCTGCGCATTCATGCCCATTGGCGTGGCGGACGGCGGTACCGGAAAGGAAACTAAACGGTTCATCGTCTTTGTGGCTCTAACCCACTGTATTGCGGCGAAATCACTATGCGGTAACGCGGCGGGCGCAGCGTAGACAAGCCACGCGCTTCACGCCCCTTTTATTGCTGCGTTCGTACATTACTGAAGAGGCGCTGAGCCTGTGGGTTCTGCCGTCCCTCTTTTTTGGTTTCACGTCGCGCGCCCGCTGCGGACACGCGACGGCAGTCGCTTTCCGTGTGCCCGTCCCCCCCTCCCCGACGGAATCGCCAATGTCGCCTCCCCCGCCCGCCGATCTGCCCGATAGACAACGCGACACCCACCCGGTCCTGCGCGCGCCCCGGCGCCGCCATCGCGATGCGCACGGACGCTTCATCCGCAGCGCCGAAGTCACCGTCAAGCTGCAGCCGGCGCCGCGCCGCGCCAGCCTGTTCGTGACCTCGGAAATGGCCGATTTCATCAAGGCCGGCGGCCTGGGCGACGTCGCCGCGGCGCTGCCGCGCGCGCTGCGCGGCAGCTGCGACATCCGCGTGCTGATCCCCGGCTACCCGGCGGTGCTGCGCAAGACCGGTCCGCTGGAGATCGTCGGCCACATCGCCGCGCACGCCGGGCTGCCGGCCTGCGCGCTGGGCCGCGCGGATCGCCCCGACGGCTTGTGCGTGTACGTGCTGCTGTGCCCGCAGCTGTTCGAGCGCCAGGGCTCGCCCTACGTGACCAGCGAAGGCCGCGACTGGGAAGACAACGCGCTGCGCTTCGCCACGCTGTCGCACGCCGCCGCGCAAATCGCCGGCGGCCGCGCCGGGCTGGACTGGAATCCGGACCTGCTGCACCTCAACGACTGGCCGTGCGCGCTGGCCGCCGCCTATGTGCGCTGGTCCGGCGGGCGCACGCCGTGCCTGCTGACCATCCACAACCTGGCCTACCAGGGCCTGTTCCCGTACGCGATGGCCAGCGCGCTGGGCATCCCCGACAACGGCCTGCAGGACCTGGAGTTCTACGGGCAGATGTCGTTCCTGCGCGCCGGCATCGTCCACGCCGACCACATCAATACGGTCAGCGTCAGCTACGCGGCGCAGATCACCGGCCCGGCGCAGGGCTGCGGCCTGGATACGCTGCTGGCCCGGCATGCCGCCAGCGGCCGTCTCAGCGGCATCGTCAACGGCATCGACGCCAGTTGGGACCCGCGGACCGACGATCACCTGCATACCCATTTCGGCATCGACCAGGTCCAGGGCAAGCGCGAGAACGCGGCCCAGGTGCGCCGCGCGTTCGGCCTGATCGACAGCGACGGCCCGCTGTTCGCGGTGGTATCGCGGCTGGTGCACCAGAAAGGCCTGGACATGATCTGCGAGGTGGCGCCGCAGATCGTCGCCGCCGGCGGCCAGATCGTGGTGATCGGCGGCGGCGAGCCGCAGATCGAGCAGGCGGTGGCGGCGCTGGCGCGGCGCTTCCCCGGCCATGTCGGCGCCCATATCGGCTTCGAAGAGCGCCTGGCACGGCGCATGTTCGCCGGCTCGGACTTCCTGCTGATGCCGTCGCGCTTCGAACCGTGCGGGCTGAGCCAGATGTATGCGCAGCGTTTCGGCAGCCTGCCGATCGCGCACGCCACCGGCGGCCTGATCGATACCGTGGACGACGGCGTCACCGGCTTCCTGTTCGAGGAGCCGTCCGCCGATGGCCTGCGCCGCTGCCTGCAGCGGGTGTTCCGCACCTTCCGCCTGCCCGGCCTGCTGCAGGCGATGCGCCGCGCGGCGATGCTGCGGCCCAGCGGTTGGGATCTGGCCGGGCGCAAGTACATGGCCCTGTACGACCGCACTGCCCCGCTGTCGCCGGCGGTGGCATGAGCGAACGGGAACGGGCGCCGGACGCGATCCCGGTGTGGGACGCGCCGCTGGAAGCGGCGAACGAGGAGCGCGAACGCCTCGCCATGCAGGCGCTGGCGCGCGGCGACGCGGTGGACGCGTTCGCCTGGCTGGGCCCGCATGCCGGCGACGACGGCGTGGTCCGGGTGCGCGCGCTGGTGCCGGGCGCCGATGCGATGGGCCTGCTCGACGGCAACGGCAAACTGGTGGCGCGGATGCGCGCGCACCCGGATGCCGAGGGCGTATTCGAAGGCGAACTGAAAACCGCGACGGCCTACCGGCTGCGCATCGTGTGGCCGGACGCCGTGCAGGAAATCGACGACCCGTACGCATTCGGCCCGGTGCTGGACGAGGCCTGGCTGCAGGGCATGGCCGAGGGCGACGGCGCCGCGCTGCGCACCGCACTGGGCGCGCACCACACCCGTATCGGCATGGTCGACGGGGTGCGCTTCGCGGTATGGGCGCCGCATGCGCGGCGGGTCGCGCTGGTCGGCGATTTCAACGGCTGGGACGGCCGCCGCCATCCGCTGCGCCTGCATCGCCAAGCCGGCGTCTGGGAACTGTTCGTGCCGGGGCTGCGCGGCGGCGAGCACTACCAATACGAGATCCTCGACGCCGACGGCACGCCGCTGCCGCGCAAGGCCGACCCGGTCGCCCGCCACAGCACGCGCGCGCCGGACACCGCCTCGGTGGTGCCGAGCGCCGCCGACTTCGCCTGGCACGACTCGGCCTGGCTGGCGCAGCGCGAAACGCGCGCCGGCGCCGCGCAGCCGATGAGCATCTACGAGCTGCACGCCGGCTCCTGGCGCCACGACGCGCATGGCCAGCCGCTGCAGTGGGACGCGCTGGCCGCGCAGCTGATCCCTTACGTGCAGGAGCTGGGCTTCACCCATATCGAATTGCTGCCGATCACCGAATATCCGTTCGGCGGCTCCTGGGGCTACCAGCCGCTGGGCCTGTTCGCGCCGACCGCGCGGCATGGCGACGCGGACGGTTTCGCGCGCTTCGTCGATGCCTGCCATCAGGCCGGGATCGGGGTGATCCTGGACTGGGTCGGCGCGCACTTTCCCGACGACGCGCACGGCCTGCAGCGCTTCGACGGCACCGCGCTGTACGAACACGCCGATCCGCGCGAAGGCGTGCATCGCGAGTGGAACACGCTGATCTACAACTACGGCCGCGCCGAAGTGGTCGCCTACCTGATCGGCAGCGCGCTGGAATGGATCGAGCGCTTCCACGTCGACGGCCTGCGCGTGGATGCGGTGGCGGCGATGCTGTACCGCGACTACGGCCGCAACGAGGGCGAATGGGTGCCCAACGCCCAGGGCGGGCGCGAGAACCTGGAGGCGATCGCGTTCCTGCGCCGGCTCAACGCCGAGATCGCGCAACGCTTCCCCGGGGTGCGGGTGATCGCCGAGGAATCCACCGCCTGGCCGGGCGTGACCGCGCCGCCGGAACAGGGCGGGCTGGGTTTCAGCCACAAGTGGAACATGGGCTGGATGCACGACACGCTGAGCTACATGCGGCGCGACCCGATCCACCGCCAGCACCACCACAGCGAGATGAGCTTCGGCCTGGTGTACGCGTTCTCCGAGCACTTCGTGCTGCCGCTGTCGCACGACGAAGTGGTGCACGGCAAGGGCTCGCTGCTGGCGAAGATGCCCGGCGACACCTGGCAGCGCTTCGCCAACCTGCGCGCCTATCTGGCCTTCATGTGGGCGCACCCGGGACGCAAGCTGCTGTTCATGGGCGGCGAATTCGGGCAGTGGCAGGAATGGGACCACGACCGCGCGCTGGACTGGGCGCAGGCGCAGCGCCCGGAGCACCGCGGCGTGGCGCGGCTGGTCGGCGACCTCAACCGCCAGCTGCGCGCGCTGCCGGCGCTGTACCGCAGCGATCGCGCGGCGGAAGGCTTCGAATGGAGCGTGGCCGACGACCATCGCAACAGCGTGTTCGCCTTCGTGCGCCACGATCGCGCCGGCGGCGCGCCGCCGCTGCTGGCGGTGAGCAACTTCACCCCCAACGTGCACCACGACTACCGTCTCGGCGTGCCGCGCGGCGGGCTGTGGCGCGAGATCCTCAACACCGACAGCGGCCATTACGGCGGCTCCAACCAGGGCAACGGCGGCGCCTTGCGCAGCATCGCGCAGCCGATGCACGGGCATGCGCAATCGCTTGCGCTGACCCTGCCGCCGCTGTCCACCATTTGGCTGCAAGCGGAGCATTGACGTGAACATCGCAACGAGCGCAACGCCGACCGGCGACGCGGCAACCGCTCCGTCCGCGGCATTGCGCCAGGGCGCCTGGCCCACCGCCGACGGCAAGGTCGGCTTCGTGTTGTGGGCACCGGACGCGACCAGCGTCGACATCGTGTTCGACGACGGCACAAGGCAGCCGCTGGCCGCGGCCGCGGACGGCTATTTCGCCGCGACCGTGGCCTGCGCCGCCGGCACCCGCTACCGCTACGCGATCGACGGCGGCGAACCGGTGCCGGACCCAGCCTCGCGCTGGCAGCCCGACGGCGTGCACGGCGCCAGTGCGGTGCTGGCCAGCGACGGCTATCGCTGGCAGCACGACGGCTGGCGCGGCCGGCCGTGGTCCGAGACGGTGTTCTACGAACTGCACGTGGGCGCCTGCGGCGGCTACGCCGGGCTGCGCGCGCAGTTACGGACGCTGGCGGCGCTGGGCGTCACCGCGATCGAACTGATGCCGCTGGCCGCGTTCCCCGGCCGCCACAACTGGGGCTACGACGGCGTGCTGCCGTACGCGCCGGCCGCGGCCTACGGCCATCCGGACGAACTCAAGGCGCTGATCGACGAGGCCCACGGCCTGGGCCTGAGCGTGTTCCTGGACGTGGTCTACAACCACTTCGGCCCGGACGGCAACTACCTCGGCCAGTACGCCTCGGCGTTCTTCCGCCAGGACGCGCCGACCCCGTGGGGCGCGGCGATCGACTTCCGGCTCGCGCCGGTGCAGCGCTACTTCATCGACAACGCGCTGATGTGGCTGCACGAATACCGCTTCGACGGCCTGCGCCTGGACGCGGTGCACGCGATCGTGCCGAACGCGTTCCTGGACACGCTGCGCGAGGCGATCGCGGCCAGCGTGCCGGCCGGGCGCCACGTGCACCTGGTGCTGGAAAACGAGGCCAACCAGGCCGGCGTGCTGGAGCGCGGCTACAGCGCGCAGTGGGACGACGATTTCCACAACAGCCTGCACGTGCTGCTGACCGGCGAGGACGAGGGCTATTACGCCGGCTTCGCCGATGCGCCGGCGCAGCACCTGGCGCGGGTGCTGGGCGAAGGCTTCGCCTACCAGGGCCAAGCCGATCACCGCGGGCATGCGCGCGGCGAGCCGAGCGCGCAGCTGCCGCCGCACAAGTTCGTGATCTTCGCGCAGAACCACGACCAGATCGGCAACCGCGCGCGCGGCGACCGGCTGATCACCCAGGTGTCCGAGCCGGCGCTGCGCGCGGCGCTGGCGCTGACCGCGCTGACCCCGATGATCCCGCTGTTCTTCATGGGCGAGCCGTGGGGCAGCCGCACCCCGTTCCTGTTCTTCACCGACTTCGCGCCGCCGCTGGACGAGGCGGTGCGCGAAGGCCGGCGCCGCGAGTTCGCGCATTTCGCCGCGTTCGCCGATCCCGCGCAGCGCGCGACCATTCCCGACCCGAACGCGCCGAGTACGTTCGAAGCGTCCATCGCCGACATCAGCGATGCCACCTACGGCGACGGCGCGCGCTGGCGCGACTGGTTCGTGGCGCTGATGGCGCTGCGCCGCCAGCACCTGGTGCCGGCGCTGGCGCTGGCACGCGCGGTGGGCGCGCGCACGCTGGGGCCGAAGGCGGTGGCCGCGGGCTGGACCCTGGGCAGCGGCGAGTGGCATGTGGCCGCGAACTTCGGCGATACGCCGGTGGCGCTGGATCTGCCTGGCGTCACCGTGCATGCCGAGAACGCCGGCGACGATCCGGCGCAGCTGCCGCCGAACGCCTTCGTCGCCCGCTACCGAGCCGGTTCCGCAACGTGAGCGCAGGCTGTCGCGACGCCATCGCGACAGCGCTTCCGGCAAGCTGCCCATTCCGTTCGTCGCCCGCGAGCGTGCGCCTGCCTGACGGCTACGCCGCGCGCGCGGCGACCGCTGTGCGTCCTTCTTTCTCCATTGCCGCGGCCCCGACTCGCCCATGACCGATACCCCCCTGCACACCCTGGCGTCCGCCGCCGGCCTGCTGGTCGACTGGATCGACGCATCCGACACGCCGCGCACGGTCGGCACGGACACGCTGCGCAGCGTGCTCGGCGCGCTCGGCCTCGACGCGCACGACGACGCTGCCTGCCGCGACAGCCTGCGCCGGCTGCAGGCCAGCGCCAACGTCGAAGCGTCGCTGCTGACCGCCGACGTCGGCACGCCGATCGACGCCTGCGGTACGCCCGGCGCGGCGTACCGGCTCGAACACGAAGACGGCCGCCGCCGCGACGGCCGCTTCGATGCGCAGGGCAGGGTCGCCGCGCTCGATACCCACGGCTACTGGACCCTACAGCACGGCGACCGCCACACCACGCTGGCGGTGGCGCCGCTGCGTTGCTACGGCGTGGCCGAGGCGGTCGGCGAGGATGCGCCGCGGCGCTGGGGCCTGTCGCTGCAGGTGTATTCGGCGCAAGCCCCGGGCGACGCCGGCATCGGCGATGCGGACGGCGTCGCCGCCTGGGCCGATCGCATCGCGCGTGCTGGCGGCGATGCGATCGCGCTGAGCCCGGTGCACGCGGCACGGCCGATCGGCACCCACTACAGCCCGTATTCGCCGGGCGACCGGCGTTTCCTGGATCCGCTGCAGGCCGCCCCGGCACGCGTGCTCGGCGCCGCTGCGGCGCAGCGCGCCATGCAGGCGGCCGGGCTGGAACAGGCCTTCGCCGACGCGCAGACGCGCGCGCTGATCGACTGGCCGGCCTCGGCCGCGGCGAAGTGGCAGTGGCTGCGCCAGCTGCATGCGGATTTCGCCCAGGCCGACGCCGCCCTGCATGCGGATTTCGCCACCTTCCAACTCGCGCGCGGCGCCGCGCTGCGCGACTACGCCGCGTTCGCCGCACGCGATTTCGGCGATGCCGATCCGGCCCTGCACAGCTTCGCGCAGTGGCTTGCCGCGCGCAGCTGGGCCGGCGTGCAGCAGCAGGCGCGCGATGCCGGCATGGGCATCGGCCTGATCGCCGACCTGGCGGTGGGCTTCGATCCCGGCGGCGCCGAGGCCGCGGCCTGGCCGCAGGCGGTGCTGGCCGGGCTGGAACTGGGCGCGCCACCGGATGCGTTCAACGGCGACGGCCAGGCCTGGGGCATCGGCGGTTACTCGCCGACCGGACTGCGCGCCAGCGGCTTCGCGCCCTTCATCGAACTGCTGCGTGCGGTGATGCGCGACCGCGGCGGCGTGCGCATCGACCACATCCTCGGCCTGCTGCGGCTGTGGACGATCCCGCGCGGCGCCAGTTCCGCCGACGGCGTGTACCTGCGCTATCCGCTGCACGACCTGCTGCGCCTGCTGGCGCTGGAATCGTGGCGGCACCGCGCGATCGTGATCGGCGAAGACCTGGGCGTGGTGCCGGACGGCATCCGCGCCGAACTGTCGCAGCGCGGAGTGATGGGCATCGACGTGCTGCTGTTCACCCGCGACGCCAAGGGCGCGTTCCTGGCGCCGGCGCAATGGCGCGGCGATGCCATCGCCACCACCACCACCCACGACCTGCCGACGCTGCGCGGCTGGCGCCGCGGCGAGGACATCGACTGGCGCCGCCGCCTGCAGCTGTCCGATGATGCACAGCAACGCGCCGACCACCTGACCCGCAGCGTCGACGTGGCGCGCATGGACGCCGCGGTCGCCGCAGCGCTGCCGCAGGCGCACGACCCGGAGTTGGATGCGCTGCGCTTCGTCGCCGCCACGCCCTCGCCGCTGGCGCTGCTGCCGGCCGAGGACGCGCTGGGCCTGGACCAGCAGCCCAATCTGCCCGGTACCGTCGATGGCCACCCGAACTGGCGCCGGCGCTTGCCGGCGGCGGACACCGCGGCAGCCGGCGCACCGCTCGACACCCGCCTGGAGGCGTTCGCGCACGCGCGCCGCAACGCCTCCCCCGCGCAAGGAACCGACGCATGAGCTTCACCCCGCTGCGCGCCACCGCGCGCCTGCAATTGCACGCCGGATTCACCCTGCTCGACGCCGCCGCGCAGGTGCCCTACTACGCCGGCCTGGGCATCAGCCATCTGTACCTGTCGCCGATCGGCTGCGCGGTGCCCGGCTCGACCCACGGCTACGACGTCACCGATCCGCGCCAGGTCAATCCCGAACTCGGCGGCGAACCGGCGCTGCTGCACCTGTCCGAACGCGTGCGCGCGCACGGCATGGGCCTGATCCTGGACATCGTGCCCAACCACATGGCCGCGCACGCGACCAATCCGTGGTGGTGGGACGTGCTCAAGCATGGCCGGCGCAGCCGCCACGCCGGCTGGTTCGACATCGACTGGCGCGCGCCAGGCCGCGACGGCAAGCTGTGGCTGCCGGTGCTGGACCGCAGCTATTCGCAGGCGCTGAGCGAAGGCGCGCTGCAACTGCGCGTGGCCGAGGACGGTGAAGTACAGCTGGAGCACCACGACCAGCGCTTCCCGATCCGCCTGGAAGGCGCCGTGACCCAGGATCCGCCCGCCGCGCGCCAGGCCTGGGCGGCGCGGCTCAACGACGCCGCGCGGCTGGGCGACGACGCGCTGCATCGGCTGATCGAACGCCAGTGCTACCGGCTGGCCTGGTGGCGGGTCGGCAACGACATGCTCAACTACCGCCGCTTCTTCGACATCACCTCGCTGGCCGCGCTGCGCGTGGAGCAGAACGAGGTGTTCGCCGCGGTGCACGAACTGCCGCTGCGGCTGGTCGCCGAAGGCCACCTGGACGGCGTGCGCGTGGACCATGTCGATGGCCTGGCCGATCCCAGCGGCTACGTGCAACGGTTGCGCGCGCAGCTGGACCGCGCCGGGCGCCGCCGCGGCATCGCCGCCGGCGGCATCGCGCTGTACATCGAAAAGATCCTGGCGCCGCAGGAAACCCTGCGCAGCGACTGGCCGTGCGACGGCAGCACCGGCTACGACTTCATGGACCAGGTCGCCGGCGTGCTGCACGACCCGGCCGGCGCCGCGCCGCTGACCGCACTGTGGCGCCGCGAGACCGGCCGCAGCGGCGACTTCGGCCAGGAGCAGCGGGCCGCGCGCGACGAGATCCTGCAAGGTTCGCTGCAGACCGAGTTCGTGCGCACCGTGCAGGCGCTTTCCGCCGCCGCGCATCTGGACCCGGCCACCCGCGAGTTCAGCCCGCAGATGCTGGCGCAAGGCCTGATGGCGCTATTGCGGCACTTCGAGGTGTACCGCACCTACGCCGGGCCCGATGGCCTGGACGAAGCCGATGCGGCGCGCCTCACGCAGGCGGCGCAGCGCGCGCGCAACGGCGCCGAGCCGCGCGTGTGCGCGGCGATCGACGCGATCGAGCGCTGGAGCCGCGACGGCCGCGGCACCGGCAAGGCACAGATCGCGCTGCGGCGCATCGTGCGCCGGCGCATCGAGCAGCTGTCGGCGCCACTCAACGCCAAGTCGGTCGAGGACACCGCGTTCTATCGCCACGGCGTGCTGCTGTCGCGCAACGAGGTCGGCAGCGACCCGGACGTGTTCGCGTGGGCGCCGGAAGATTTCCACGCCGCCAACGCCGCGCGCGCGCAGCACCACCCGCGCGCGCTGCTGGCCACCGCCACCCACGACCACAAGCGCGGCGAAGACGTGCGCATGCGCCTGGCCGCGCTCAGCGCGCAGGCGCCGTGGTGGGCCGAACAGGTGGCACGCTTGCAGGCCTTGTCCGCCGACCTGCTGCCGGCCGGCAGCGCTGCGCCGCTGCCCGGCGACGTGCTGATGCTTTGGCAGATGCTGGTCGCCGCCTGGCCGCTGGAACTGGCCAGCGACGACGCCGCCGGCCTGGCCGACTACGCCGAGCGCATCGGCGCCTGGCAGCTGAAAGCCGCACGCGAGGCCAAGCTGCGTACCTACTGGACCTGGCCGGACGAAGCCTACGAACGCGGCGCGCGCGCACTGCTGGACGCGGCGCTGCTGGCGCCGGCCGGCGCGCCGCTGCGCGAGGCGCTGGCGCAGGCCGCGGCCGCACTTGCCCCAGCCGGCGCGCTCAACAGCCTGGTGCAGACCACGCTGCGGCTGAGCGTGCCCGGCGTGCCTGACCTGTACCAGGGCAGCGAAGGCTGGGACCTGTCGCTGGTCGATCCGGACAACCGCCGCCCGGTGGACTACGCGCTGCGCCAATCCTGGCTGCACGACGACACCGCCGCGTCGGCGCTGCTGCGCGACTGGCACAGCGGCCACATCAAGGCCTGGTTGACCGCGCAGCTGCTGCACCTGCGCGGCGCGCATCCGGCGCTGTTCGCGCATGGCCGCTATCGCCCGCTACAGGCGCAGGGTCCGCACGCGCAACACGTGTTCGGCTTCGCGCGCGAACACGAGGGCAAGACCCTATTGGTAGTGGTGCCGCGCCTGACCGCCGCGGCGCAAGCGCTGGATGCGGCGACGCCGTTACGCGCGCAGCTGGATTGGCATAACACCTTTCTGACGTTGCCCGCGGCACAGTACAGGCACGTGCTGAGCGGGCGCGACCTCGCGGCATCGGCCTCGATGCCGGTGGCGGACCTGCTCGCCGACTTCCCGGTGGCCGTGCTGGTCGCCGTTCCCTGACATGCCGGTGGCCGTGCTGGCCACCTTCCCTGACAAGACCGCCATGGACGCAGACACACGCCAGCGCCGCATCGAACAACTCGCACACGAAATCTGGGAAGCCGAAGGCCGGCCCGACGGCCGCGCCGCCCGCCACTGGGCCATGGCCGAACGCCTGGTCGACGCCGAAGCCCGCGCCGATCCGCAAGACCACTCGCTTTCCCCGGCCGGCAACGGCCCCGCCACGTCGTAAGGATTTCGCATGCCGCTTCGCAAGCTCGCCCGCCGCTCCCGCATTCGCGAAGGCCGCTCCTATCCGCTCGGCGCCACCTGGGACGGCCTGGGCGTCAATTTCGCGCTGTACTCGAGCAACGCCACCAAGGTCGAGCTGTGCCTGTTCGACGAACGCGGCCGCGAGGTCGAGCGCATCGTGCTGCCCGAGTACACCGACGAGATCTGGCACGGCTACCTGCCCGACGCACGCCCCGGCCAGTTGTATGGCTACCGCGTGTACGGTCCGTACGCGCCCGACGCCGGGCACCGTTTCAATCCCAACAAGCTGCTGCTCGATCCCTACGCCAAGCAACTGGTCGGCGAGCTGAAATGGGCGCCCGCCCTGTTCGGCTACACCATCGGCCACAAGGACGCGGACCTGAGCTTCGACCGCCGCGACAGCGCCGCCTACGTGCCCAAGTGCGCGGTGATCGATCCGGCCTTCACCTGGGGCAAGGATCAGCGCCTGCAGACGCCGTGGGACCGCACGGTGATCTACGAGACCCACGTGCGCGGCACCACCATGCGCCACCCGTCGGTGCCCGAGGCCTGGCGCGGCACCTTCTCCGGGCTCAAGGTGGACGAGGTGGTGGAGCACATCAAGCGGCTCGGCATGACCGCGGTGGAGCTGCTGCCGGTGCATGCCTTCGTCGACGACGAATACCTGCTCAAGCAGGGCCTGCGCAACTACTGGGGCTACAACACCATCGGCTTCTTCGCGCCGCAGCCGCGCTACATGGCCACGCGCACCGTGGCCGAGTTCAAGCAGATGGTGGCGCGACTGCACCACGCCGGGCTGGAAGTGATCCTGGACGTGGTCTACAACCACACCGCCGAAGGCAACGAACTGGGGCCGACGCTGTCGTTCAAGGGCATCGACAACGCCAGCTACTACCGCCTGGCCGAGAACCGCCGCTTCTATATCAACGACACCGGCACCGGCAACACCTTCGACCTGACCAATGCCGGCGCGCTGCGCATGGTCAACGACTCGCTGCGCTACTGGGTGTCGGAGATGCACGTGGACGGGTTCCGCTTCGACCTGGCCACCATCCTCGGCCGCGAGCACCACGGTTTCGATCCCAAGGGCGGCTTCCTCGACGCCTGCCGCCAGGATCCGCTGCTGAGCCAGGTCAAGCTGATTGCCGAACCGTGGGACGTGGGTCCCGGCGGCTACCAGGTCGGCGGCTTCCCGCCCGGCTGGTCGGAATGGAACGACAAGTTCCGCGACAACGTGCGCGCGTTCTGGCGCGGCGACGAAGGCCAACTGGCGGAACTGGCCACGCGCCTGACCGGCTCGGCCGACCTGTTCAACCACCGCGGCCGCCGCCCCACCGCCTCGGTCAACTTCGTCACCGCCCACGACGGCTTCACCCTGCACGACCTGGTCAGCTACGAGCACAAGCACAACGAGGCCAACGGCGAGGACAACCGCGACGGTTCGGACAACAACATCTCGGCCAACTACGGCGTGGAGGGCGAGAGCGACGACGAACAGGTCAACGCACTGCGCCTGCGGCAGATGCGCAACATGCTGGCCACGCTGCTGCTGTCGCAGGGCACGCCGATGCTGCTGGCCGGCGACGAATTCGGGCGCAGCAAGGGCGGCAACAACAACACCTACTGCCAGGACAACGACCTGACCTGGCTCAACTGGGAAAGCGGCGAGCGCGCGCAGCGGCTGACCGCATTCGTGACGCGCCTGACCCATCTGCGCGCGCACTACCCGCTGCTGCACCGCGCCCGCTTCTTCGACGGCGTCTACGACGAAGAACTGGGCATCAAGGACGTGAGCTGGTTGGCGCCGGACGGCGAGGAAATGAACGAGGCGTCCTGGCACGACCCGCACGCACGCGCGCTGATGATGCGCCTGGACGGCAAGGCGCCGTCCAGCGGCCTGCGCCAGGCGGCGTCGAACGTGACCTTGCTGATGATCGTCAACGGCGCCACCGAGGACGTGACCTTCACCCTGCCGATGGTCGAAGGCGAGCACTGGCGCGTGCTGATCGACACCGCCGAACGCGACCACGAACACGGCCTGCCCGGCGGCTCGCAATGGCATGGCATCTGCCGCTCGCTGACCCTGCTGGCGGCGGAGCGCGACGGCAAGGTCGCCGCCGCCCAGCACCAGAATGCGGCGGCGCCGCCGGCACCGGCGGCGTAACGCAAAGCGGTGGCAGACAGCGGCCCAGATCGATTGCTGGGCCGCTCTGCGCACAGACAAGCCCGCCTATGTAGGAGCGGCTTCAGCCGCGACTGTATCCGAAGCCGTCGGCCCATCAGGGTTCAAGATTCCGCGATGGCTCGGGGTCATCGATTTCGGGACGTCATGCGACGCCGAGACATTTCGACTCCGTTCGTCGCGACTGAAGTCGCTCCCACAAGGAATCACGCAGTTGCCTGCAGTGCATGCAACTGCGTGGGCTGCGCCTGCGCTTCGCCCACCGCGCCGCCAATGAGGATCACACCAGGTGCGCCGATGCCCAAGCCTTCGACATCGATGGCCAAGCGGTCCAGCGTCGTCAACAACTGCGTCTGCTGCGGCAGGCTCGCCGATTGCACCACCGCCGCCGGCGTAGCGCCGGGCAGGTGGCGCAGCAACCCCGCCGTCAGCGCCGCGATGCGGCCCATGCCCATGTAGATCGCCAGCGTGGTGCGGGTGGCGCAAAGCGCCGCCCAGTCCGGCTCGCCATGGTCCTGGGTATGCGCAGTGACGAAGGTGATGCCGTGGCAGTGATCGCGATGGGTCAGCGACATGCCCAGCCCCGCCGCCGCGGCGAACCCGGCGCTGACGCCATTGACGATGCTCACCTCCACGCCGGACGCGCGCAGGAACGCGATCTCCTCGCCGGCGCGGCCGAACAGCAGCGCTTCGCCGCCCTTGGCGCGGACCACGTTGGCGCCCTGCAGCGCATAGCGCCGCATCAGCCGGCAGATGAAATTCTGCGGCGTGGAACGGCAACCGCCGCGCTTGCCGACGCGGATCACCCGCGCCTGCGGCGCGAACTGCACGATGTCGGGATTGACCAGATCGTCGAGCAACAGCACCTGCGCCGCGGCCAGCGCCTTGACCGCCTTCAGCGTCAGCAGTTCCAGGTCGCCAGGACCAGCCGACAGCAGCACCACGCCACCGCCACCACGCACACCCGACACGCTTGCATCGTTCATCGCAGACTCCACCCAGAAAGAAGGAACAACACCCGACACATCGCACCGGCCGATGCACAGCTGCGCGCATACGCAACGCCGCCTGATCGCGCCCGCCACGCGCGTTGTCGCCACGTTTCGTCATTCGCGTGGCAAGGAGGACGGGCGCCTACAGCGCTTCTTGCACACTCGACAGCCGGCACACAGGCGATCTGGAAATTGCGACCGCTCATGCGCGCACCGCCGTGGCACAGAGCCGTAGCACCTGCGGCATGCACGAGCCGCACACACTGCCGCAGCCCAGCCGCGTGCGGATCTCGGCGGGCGCCGCGCCGCGCGCGGCTTCGGCGCGGATCGCCGATTCGCGCACCTGCGTGCACTGGCACACCACCGGATCGCGCGCCGCGCCGCCGGTCTGGGCGAATGCCGCCAGCCGCGCGCCGTGCCAGGCTTCGCCGCTCAATGCGCGCTCGAGCAACGCTTCGCCGCCGGCATCGCGCTGCGCGCCGGCCAGCAGCAGGCCATCGAGATGGCTGACCGGCGCGGCGCCGCGCCAGGCCACGCGCTTAAGCAGGCCGCGGCGTGCATCGCGATATTCGAGGGTGTCGGCGTTGCCACCGGCCAGCGCCAGCGCCGCGGCCAGCGCTTCCAGCTGCGCGGGTGCCGGCGCCTGCTCGGCGGCGGCACGCAGCACCAGCCAGGCTTGCTCCTGTTCGCCGGCCTCGGCCTGCAGGCTCAACGCGGCATAGCCGAAGTCGCGCAGCCACGGTTGCGCCGCGGCCTGCAGCGCGAGCGCATCGCCGCGCCGCGCCAGCAGCAGGTGCCAGCCGAATTCGGCCTTCTCCACGCGCACCGCGGCGTGCTTGAGCTCGGGCTGCTGCGAACGCGCGTCCACCGTGCCCAGGCTGAGTTCGTTGACGCCGCCGCTGTCCAGGAACTGCGCGTTCCAGTGCATCGCCGCGAACACGTCGCCCGAGCGCATCTCCTCGCACGCTTGCAGCGGCAACACCAGGCTGCCGCGCTTGCTGAGGACGCGCACCAGATCACCGTCGCGCAGCTCGCGCCGCGCGGCGTCCTGCGGATGCATGCGCAGGCCCGGCTGCGGGCTGTGCGCGAACAGCGCCGGCACGCGCCCGCTGCGCGACATGCCGTGCCACTGGTCGCGCAGGCGCCCGCTCAGCAGGCGCAGCGGAAACCGCGCCGAGGTCGGTTCGGCGACCGGCTTGTACGGCGTGGGATGGAAGCGCGCACGGCCATCGGCGGTTGCGAACACGCCATCGGCATAGCGCCGCGCCTGGCCGTGTGCGGCGCCGGCCGGCAGCGGCCATTGCTGCGGACCTTGCGCGTCCAGCCGCGCGTAGTCGAGTCCGCCGATGTCCAGGTCGCGGCCGACCGTCAATGCACGGTGCTCGTCGAACACCGCCGCGGTATCGGCGAAACCGAAGCGCGAGCCGGCGGCCGGCGCGTCCAGCCGCGCTTCCAGCCGCCGCGCCACCTCGTTGGCAATCCACCAGTCCGGCCTGGCTGCGCCCGCTGCCGGCAGCGCCTTGCGCACGCGCGAGACGCGGCGCTCGGAATTGGTCACCGTGCCGTCCTTCTCGCCCCAGCTCGCCGCCGGCAGCAGCACGTCGGCGTAGGGCACCGTATCGGTGTGCACGAAGGCGTCCTGCACGATCACCAGCTCGGCTTGGCGCAGCGCGTCGCGCACCTGGGCGATGTCCGGCATCGAGTGCACGGGATTGGTGCAGGCGATCCACACCGCCTTGACTTCGCCGCTACGCAGCGCATCGAACAGCGCCACCGCCGGCAGGCCCGGGCGCGCCGACAGGCGCTCGGCCGGCAGTTGCCACAGCCCTTCCAGTTCAGCGCGATCGGTGGCGCTGGCGATCTCGCGATGCGCGGCCAGCATCGTCGCCATGCCGCCGACCTCGCGCCCGCCCATCGCGTTCGGCTGTCCGGTCAGCGAGAACGGACCGGCGCCGGGCTTGCCGATCTGCGCGGTGGCCAGGTGCAGGTGGATCAGCGCCAGGTTCTTGTCGGTGCCGTGCGCGGACTGGTTCAGGCCCATGCAATACAGCGACAGCGCCGGCGCATCGCGGCCGAACCATTCCGCCGCCTGCACCAGATCGGCGACCGGAATGCCGCAGATGTCGGCGGCCATTGCCGGGGTGTATTCGCGCAGCGTCTGCCGCAGCTCGGCGAAGCCCTGCGTGTGCGCGGCGATGAACGCGCGGTCGATGCGGTCTTCCCAGATCAGGTGATGCAGCATGCCGTTGAACAGCGCCACGTCGGTGCCGGGCTGGATCGGCAGATGCAGGTCGGCCATCGCCGCGGTGTCGGTGCGGCGCGGATCGACCACGATCCAGCGCACGTCCGGATCGCGCGCGCGCGCGTCCTCGAGCCGGCGGAACAGCACCGGATGCGCATAGGCCATGTTGCTGCCGGCCAGCAGCACGGTCCTGGCCAGTTCCAGGTCTTCGTAGCAGGTCGGCGGGCCGTCCGCACCCAGCGCCAGCTTGTAGCCGCTGACCGCGCTGGACATGCACAGCCGCGAATTGGTGTCGATGTTGTTGGTGCCGATCAGGCCCTTGGCCAGCTTGTTGAAGACGTAGTAGTCCTCGGTCAGCAACTGCCCGGACAGGTAGAACGCCACTGCGTCCGGCCCGTGCCGCTCGACGATGCCGGCCAGGCGCTCGGCCACGCTGTCCAGCGCCACCGCCCAGTCCACCGCGCGCCGCGGCGCGTCGCGGTGCGTGCGCAGTTCCGGCTGCAGCGCGCGCCCATGCAGGCTGCGCACGGTCTCCGGCAAGGTGCGGCCCTTGCTGCACAGCCGGCCGTAGTTGGCCGGGTGTTCCGGGTCGCCTTCGATGCCGACGATGCGCGCCGTGCCATCGGCGGCGTGCTCGGTCTCGATCAGCACGCCACAGCCGACGCCGCAGTAGCAGCAGGTGGAACGGGTCAGCGTGCGCCGCGCCGCGTTGTCCGCGGCCGCGCTCGCTGCGGGCACGTGCGCGCCGTCCATCAACCGGCGCCCTGCAACGACAGCCACACGTCGCCGTCGTCCACCCGCACCGGATAGCGGCGCGCGCAGCCCACGTCCGGCGCGCAGGCCTGGCCGCTGTCCAGGGCGATGTTCCAGTTGTGCAGCGGGCAGGTGACGCTGTCGCCGGCGACGATGCCCTGCGACAGCGGCCCGCCCTTGTGCGGGCAGCGATCGACCAGCGCGAACACGCGGTCGCCAGCGGTGCGGAACAGCGCGATCGGGTCGATGCCGGCGATCTCCAGCACCCGCGCGCCGAGCGCAGGGATGTCGTCGAGCCGGCAGATGCGAATCCAGTGCCGGGCGCTGCTGTCGGAAGCGATGAGATCGGAAGCGGCTGCGCTCATGGCTCAGTCCTCCACCAATGCCAGCGGCGCGGCTACCCGCAGCGGCTGGAATTCGCGCTGCTTGGCCCCGGCGATGCGCTCGGCCCACGGATCGGGCAGGCCTTCCAGTGCGTACAGCAGGCGCTCGTACAGCGCGCGTCGGTTGGCCGCGTCCTCGATCACGCGCTGGCGGATGTAGTCCATGCCCACGCGCTCGATGTAGTGCACGGTGCGGTCCAGGTAATAGGCCTCTTCGCGATACAACTGCAGGAACGCGCCGGTATATTCCTTCACCTCCTCGGCGGTCTTGACCTTGACCAGGAACTTGGCGACCTCGGTCTTCATGCCGCCGTTGCCGCCGATATGCAGCTCCCAGCCCGATTCCACCGCGATGATGCCCACGTCCTTGATTCCGGACTCGGCGCAATTGCGCGGGCAGCCGGACACCGCCAGCTTCACCTTGTGCGGGCTCCACATATTGGCCAGCATCGTTTCCAGATCGATGCCCATCTGCGTGCTGTTCTGCGTGCCGAAGCGGCAGAACTCGCTGCCCACGCAGGTCTTCACCGTGCGGATCGACTTGCCGTAGGCGTGTCCGGAATTCATCCCCAGGTCCTTCCACACGCCCACCAAATCTTCCTTGCGGATGCCAAGCAGATCGATGCGCTGGCCGCCGGTGACCTTGACCATCGGCACCGCGTACTTGTCGGCCACGTCGGCGATGCGGCGCAGTTCCGAGGCGTTGGTCACCCCGCCCTTCATCTGCGGGATCACCGAGAAGGTGCCGTCCTTCTGGATGTTGGCGTGGGCGCGCTCGTTGATGAAGCGCGACTGCGGATCGTCCACCGCCTCGCGCGGCCAGGTCGACAGCAGGTAGTAATTGATCGCCGGGCGGCAGGTGGCGCAGCCGTTGGGACTGCGCCACTGCAACTGCGCGTACACCGCGCCATGCGTGAGCAGCTTGCCCTCGCGGATCGCCTGGCGGACCTCGCCGTGGCTGAGGTCGATGCAGCCGCAGACCGCCTTGGTCTTCGGCGTCTGCTGGAAGTTGGAGCCCAGGCAGTTCATCAGGATCTGCTCGACCAGGCCGGTGCACGAGCCGCAGGAACTGGCCGCCTTGGTCTGCTTCTTGACCTCGTCCACGGTGAACAGGCCTTGCGCGTTGATCGCCTTGACGATGGTGCCCTTGCACACGCCGTTGCAGCCGCATACCTCGTCGCTGTCGCGCATCGCGCTGGCTCGGTCCTGGCCGGCGGTGCCGGCGTCGCCGAGCGCGCTTTCGCCGAACATCAGCCGCTCGCGGCGCTCGCCGATCGGGCTGGCGTCCTTGAGCAGCTGGAAATACCAGGCGCCGTCGTTGGTATCGCCGTACAGGCAGGCGCCGACCAGCTTGTCGTCCTTCAGCACCAGCTTCTTGTAGACGCCGCCGGCCGGATCGGACAGCACGATCTCCTCGCTGCCCTCCCCGCCCATGAAATCGCCGGCGGAGAACAGGTCGATGCCGGTGACCTTGAGCTTGGTCGAGGCCACCGAGCCGCGGTAGATGCCGATGCCGAACCCGGCCAGGTGGTTGGCGCAGATCTTGGCCTGCTCGAACAGCGGCGCGACCAGGCCGTAGGCGATGCCGCGGTGGCTGGCGCATTCGCCGACCGCGTACACGCGAGGGTCGAAGGTCTGCAGCGTGTCGTTGACCACGACGCCGCGCGTGCAGTGGATGCCGGCGGCCTGCGCCAGCCCGATGTTGGGGCGGATGCCGGCGGCCATCACCACCAGGTCGGCCGGCACTTCACTGCCGTCGGAGAACTTCACCGCCACCACTTCGCCGTCGGCGTTGCCGAGCAGTTCGGTGGTGGAGGTGCCGAGGCGAAACTCCAGGCCGCGTTCGCTGAGCGATTGCTGCAGCAACTGCCCGGCGACCGGGTCGAGCTGGCGCTCCAGCAGCCAGTCGGCCAGGTGCACCACGGTCACCTGCATGCCGCGCTGCTTCAGCCCGTTCGCCGCTTCCAGGCCGAGCAGCCCGCCGCCGATCACCACGGCGTGGCGCTTGCGCGTGGCGGTATCGATCATGGTCTGCGTGTCGTGCATGTCGCGGTAGCCGATCACGCCCTTCAGCTCCTTGCCCGGCACCGGCAGCACGATCGGCAGCGAGCCAGTGGCCAGCAGCAGGCGATCGTACGGCGCCTCGGTGCCATCGGCGGCGATCACCTTGCGCTTGACCCGGTCGATGCGGGTGACTTCCTTGCCCACGTGCAGGCGGATGCCGTGCTCCGCATACCAGGCCAGCGGATTGAGCACGATCTCGTCGAACCGTTGTTCGCCGGCCAGCACCGGCGACAGCAGGATGCGGTTGTAGTTCGGATGCGGCTCGGCGCCGAACACGGTGATGTCGTACATCCCCGGCATCAGCTTGAGCAGTTCTTCCACGGTGCGGATGCCGGCCATGCCGTTGCCCACCACCACCAGTCTTGGCTTGTTCATGCGAGTCTCGCTTCGGTGGAGAGGATCAGACGCGTGCAGCACCGGCCGCGGCCCATTGGCTGCGCCAGTGCTGCTTGACGTTGGACAGCAGGCCCCAGGCCAGCAGCGCGCAGCCGGCGAACAGCCACAGCCCCAGCGCATAGCTGCCGGTGTGCTGCTTGACGATGCCCAGCCCCGCGGCGAGCAGGAAGCCGCCGATGCCGCCGGCCATGCCGATCAGCCCGGTCATCAGCCCGATGTCGCGACCGAAACGCTGCGGCACCAGCTGGAACACCGCGCCGTTGCCGGTGCCCAGGCACAGCAGGGTCAGCACGAACAGCGCCACCGTCGCCGCCGGGCCACCAACCCCGACCGCCGCGGCGGCGACCAGCAACGCCACCAGCAGATAGATCGACAGCAGCGTGCGCGTGCCGCCGATGCGATCGGCCAGCGCACCGCCGAGCGGACGCATTACCGAACCCGCCAGCACGCACGCCGCAGTGGCCCAGCCGGCGAGCTTCGGCGAGAAGCCGAACTGATCGTGGAAGTAGCCCGGCAAGGCGCTGGCGAACCCGGCGAAACCTCCGAAGGTGATCGCGTAGAACAGCATGAACCACCACGAATCGCGGTTGCCGACCAGCACCCGCGCGTAGTCGCCCAGGTGCTTGCGCGGCACCGCCACCGGCGCATCCTTGGCGCACAGCGCGAACACCAGCAAGGTCAGCAGCAGCGGGATGCAGGCCAGCCCGAACACCGCCTGGTAGCCGAACGCGGTGGCCAGCACCGGCGCGAACAGCGCCGCGAACACCGTGCCGGAATTGCCGGCGCCGGCGATGCCCATCGCCGTGCCCTGGTGCTGCGGCGGATACCAGCGCGAGGCCAGCGGCAGCGCCACCGCGAACGAGGCCCCGGCCACGCCCAGCATCAGCCCCAGCAGCAGCACCTGCGCGAAACTGTGCACGCCCAGCTGCCACGCCACCGCCAGCGCCACGATCACCAGCACCTGCGCCAGCATCCCCGCGCGCTTGGCGCCGATCACATCGGCGAGCATGCCCAGGAACAGCCGCAGCACCGCCCCGCACAGGATCGGCACCGCCACCATCAGCGCACGCTGCTGCGTATCCAGCTGCAGCACCGCGGCGATCTGCACCTGCAGCGGACCGAGCAGATACCAGACCATGAAGCTCAGGTCGAAATACAGGAACGCCGACAACAGCGTGGGCGTATGCCCGGCTTGCCAGAAGGATCGATTCATCCGCGCCATCTCCGAGAAACGTTGGGCCGCAGCGCTGCACACCACCCGCAGCGCGCGGTAGTCGAGGGGAGGGAAAACGAAAACGGCGCCGTCCGGTTCGCACCGGAAGACGCCGTTGTCTGGGCAGGCGGGCCGCCGTTGGCCCACCTGCCGAATCGAGTTGGTGCGGACACCCCGTTGCGTCCGCGCTGGGACTATCGCAATTGGTGTGCCAAGTAATTGCGGCGTCGGTACAGCGGAGGAATTTCCATAAAATTCAAAGCACTGGCAGATCCGCCAGCAACCTTTCGCTTGATCGTGCGGCCGCCGCTACGAGCCTCAACGAACACAAGTGGTGCGCGGCGCACCTTTATTGTGCGTCGCGGCAACTGCAACAGCGCTGACAGCGTGCTCGTTGTTGGTGAGCAAGCCGCCTGGGCATTCGGATAGCTAAAGCGAAGTAGCTCTTACCGCTGCTAAGGTTGCTCTCGACTCAAAGCGGCTTGCGGAGCAGCTGCAGCTTGCATACCGTCGAGGAGCCAACAATTGACAGGGAGGTTTCGTCTTGCGGCATTGGATCAGAGCGTGCGTTTTCCTCGTATTGGCAGGATGGCCATTAGGAATGGCCGTTGTCTTAGTATTGAAGATGCTTCCACAAGACACTACGGGAGGCTCGCCTTGGGTATTGCTACCAGGCATCGTTGTCAGCCTAGCGACGACAATACTCGCTATTTTTTCCTTCCTTGCAGCGTACCTGAGACCTGCACATAAAGCGCCGCGTTTTTGGCTAGCTTCCACGATCTACCTGCTTGGCTGCACTGGGATCGTAGTAGGCGTGCGGACGCTGCTAGAGCGTTAAATCATTGCGGACGCACATAAGTCACCTACAACGCACTCATGCGGCGCATAGCCTGAAGAGATGGCGCAATCACTTTTCTGTTACTTAAAGGCCCCGATATCCGCCTGCGGCCATACCAGCCGTCTCCGATATTTTCTGGACGACCATCTCAAGAAGACCATGGTGAAAAATCATGCAAGCAAGACGATTACTATCTCACCAGCGCGCTCCACTTCAGCCTTATCAGCTGCCCTTCTCTAAATTCTGGTCCGCCGGCTTCAAAGTTTGGAGCATCTTCAACACCTCGTTCAGCTCCACACCTATATTCACTATCAGAGGCTGGATACGATCATATTCACTGCGCATGAAGCCACGAGCGTTGATTTTTCCAAAAAACTCTCCGTCGTAAAAAAAAGAATCCAAAAAGAGAATCCATTTTTCTTCCCGAGTGCCAGTGACATCCTCGTTCAGTTGAGGGCGGACGATACTGCGATGCTTTGACGTGTTGGTCAGGGCATTGAGGTACTTGTAGTCGCTTCCTGTTGAGACCTCACGGAGCAACCTGCAGAGCTTATCGTACTCGCAGTGTCCGGCATCCCTTTTCTGCTCTAGGCGACTGAGGACTTCGCTGGCATTGATGTTACGCTCCTTAAGGGGCTTGGAAAGCATATCCAGCCCCAAGGAGTAATAAATCATGTGTGAGCAGGTGTCCGCCACGGCATGCATACTCTGGACGAAGGCAACGATATTTGCCCTGATCTTCAGCATCAAATAACTGAACTCATCATAGTCATCGTATACACCCCACAAGCCCCTCTCCTTTAGATTGGACTCGATGTAGTTGTTCATCATGCCTAACGTTTCGTGGTAGTGGTAGCGACAGAACTCAGATCGATCTGTCATGGACCTTACGCTCGGGTGTGCTTTCTTCCACTGCGCAGAACCGAAAATCGCAGTGACCAGGCTTTTGGTCAACCCAATGTCCCATTGAGGACTCATCTCTTCTCCAACTTCAGAATTGATTCCCATTTCCTATCCTGTACCTATCAATGACTGCCATCGGCCAGAAGCAGCCATTATTACCTTACGATGCGCCACGCCTAGCGGTGTTGCTCAGTACGGGACTCGTTGCCAGCGATCAGTCGCTGCGTCTCGCAGCGCATCATCAGCATGCGTACCGCCGAATCGACGGCCATAAACCTGTGCCGCTGCATGAGATAGCTCCCACAGAGCAACACTGCGACGATCAGCACCGCAGCGGGCTTCACGGCCACTGCCAGAACCAGGGTCGCGACGGCGAACAGCACCGACCAGTTGCACAAGCCGACCACCCGGATCTCGCTGCGCTGCCGATCGATCACGATCAGCCCACGCATGATCGGCGGGTATCGCCAGCCGAAGTGGAGACCGAAGCTTTCGCGGAATGCCCAGGTGCGCCTGGACAGCGGACGGAACACCAGTGCGGGCCACTTCTCCGCAGCGACTTCGCCTTCCATCCGGTCGAAAGGAAAGTGCAACAGCACCGAGGTCGGCACCGCGACGCGCCGACTGAACAACGGTATTCCCCACGACCAATAGGCGCGGTTCCACAAAACCAGCAGGAAGCCCTCGATCAACACCAGGGCAATGAGTGTATTGGCCATTCGTCATCCATTGGCAAGCGTATGCGTTCAGTCGCGCTGCGAGGCGACGTCGGCTGCAGCGAGTGTCCCACGCGATTCTTTTCCCATGCGACCCCGCACAAGAGTCTCGCGCATCACCTAAGCGGCAACATCACCGTCATATCGTGGATGGGCGAGGCAATGAAGCCGTGCTTGAGATAGAACGCCTTCGCTGCTTCATCGATGGCGTGGCACAGCAGTGCACGGGCGCCCACCTGCTCGCAGACCTGCAGCGTTCGTTGTACGGCGTCCTTGAGCAATCCCTTGCCGATTCCCTGGCCTGCCCAGTCGACGTGCACGGCCAGACGCCCCAGGACGATGACCGGAACCGGATTTGGCATGTTGCGACGGATGCGGCCAGGCGCATCTTCATGCGCCACCACACCGGCCGCCAGTGCGTAGTAACCCACAACGCGCCGCTGTCCGTCGCAGACAACGAAGCACCTTGATGCGCCGGATAGCTGATTCTGGTGCGCTCGTTCCAGCAACCATCTTGTCAATTCCGGCGCACTGCACTGGAAGTCGTCCAGCCGATGCCCATCGGTGAGCGGGCCGGGAGCAGTGGGCGACAAAACTCAGTGCTCCCAAGGCGCCGGTGTACTCAATAGGCGACGGATCGCTGCATTACTCTCCAGGGGCGCATCGAGTAGCGCATTGAAGCGCTGCAGCTGCTGCCGGCTCAGGGCGAATCGGGTCTGGTCGGCCAGCACCTCGCGCGCCTTCTCGCATACGGCGTCCAGGATGAACTCGGTGCGGTTCATGCCGCTGACTTCCACGGCGTGGTCGATCAGCGCCTGCTTGGCGGCAGGCGCCCGAAAGTTGATGACTTTGCTGGCGGCGGTGCTCATCGCAAGTTCTCCTCACTACTACCCATGCGTGCGGATAAAGGCGCTCTCATGCGATCGCCTCTGTATGCACAATGTACACACAGTGCGGAGATTACTCAACCTGGGCTCAGCCTCCGCGCCACCCTCCATCGCATCAGCTAATTGATTTCAATGAATATCACTCATGGGCCTATGCTGAGAGTGCCGAGGCTGCATCGCTCCGGCCCACCCAGGCACTAAGCAGGCGCTCGTCCAGCCAGCCAATCCGGCAACCCATCCTCACGCTCGTCGCGCTCCGGCACCGGGACACCCAACTGCGCAGCCGCCGCACGATACGTCTCCAACCGATGCACCCGCGCCACGATCTGCGCATCGTGCGCCGCATCCTGCCCGGCACCCGCCTCGCTCGCCGGCAACCACCCCCAGCGCCGGAACTGCTGCAGGAACCAGCGTCCATCCGACAGCCACGGCATGTTAGCCAGGCCACCCGCATGGAAGCGCAAACCTTGCGGATCGGCACCGTCGTCGGTGGCGCCACCTGGCAGCAGGCACGCGGCAATACGCTCCGCCGGCAACCCGATCACGTCCGGATCGGCCAGCCACGCCACCGCTTCGCGGCGGTGCGCGGCATCGTCGAGCCAGCGGCAGGCTTCCAACAGCGTGGCGGTCAGCGCGGTCGCCAGTTCCGGCTGCAGCGCGGCGAAGGCGCGGCGGCAGGCCAGCACCTTCTCCGGATGGCCGGGCCACAGTTCGCCGCTGCGGATCGCGCGCCGGCCCACGCGCATCGCTTCGGCCTGCGCCGCCCATGGTTCGCCGGCGCAGTAGCCGTCCAGTTCGCCGCGTGCCAGCGCATCGGGCATCTGCGGCGGCGGCAGGGTCACCGCCTGGATGTCGCCGATCGGATCCACGCCCTGCGCCGCCAACCAGTAGTACAGCCACATCGCGTGGGTGCCGGTGGGGAAGGTCTGCGCGAACACCGGTGGGCGACCTAGCGCAGCCAGTGCGCTGCGCAGCGGCGTGCCTTGCGCCAGCGCGTCGGCCAGCGCAGGCGCCAGGGTGATCGCCTGGCCGTTCTGGTTGAGCGTGAGCAGGATCGCCATGTCCGCCTGCGGCCCGCCGATGCCGCATTCCACGCCGTAGACCAGGCCGGCCAACGCATGCGCCGCGTCCAGTTCGCCGGACAGCAGTTTGTCGCGCACCGCGGCCCACGACGCTTGCCGCTGCAGGTCCAGGCGCAGGCCGTGGCGGCGGTCCAGGCCCAGCCGCACCGCGGCGACCAGCGGCGCGCAGTCGATCAACGGCAAATAACCCAGGCGCAGGGTGCGCGGTTCGGGGTGCAGTGGTGCGCTCATCGCTTCCTCATCCCAGCAGATCGGCCATCGCGAGGATGCGCTGGGCGACCTCGGCCAGCTTCAGTCCCTGCTTCATCGCCTGCTGCCGCAGTGCGGCGTAGGCCTCGTTCTCGCTCATGCCGCGCTTGTCCATCAGCAGGCGCTTGGCGCGGTCGATCTGTTCGCGGTCGCGCAGCTTGCCCTGCACTTCGTCCAGTTGCCGGCGCATGCCCGCTTCCTGTTCGAAGCGCGCCAGCGCCACCTGCACGATCGGCGCCAGCCGCGCCGGCGCCAGGCCGTCGACCACGTAGGTGGTGACGCCGGCGCTCACCGCGGCGCGGATCAGTTGGTCGTCGCCGTCGGCGGAGAACATCACCACCGGACGCGGCGCCTGGCGGTGGATCAGCGCCAGTTGCTCGAGGGTGTCGCGCGAAGGCGAATCGACGTCGATGATGACCACGTCCGGCTGCTGGGTGGACACCGCCTTGAGCAGCGCCGGCGCCGCCGCTACTTCGTCCAACACCTCGTAGCCGGCGTCGAGCAGCGCCTGGCGCAGCTGCCCGATCGGCTTTTCGGTATCGTTGACCAGCAGGACGCGCAGCATTCGGGCCTGGCTAACGGAAGTTGGCTGAGCCGCATGGTGCCATGCAACACGCGTCCGCCGCGAGCCGTCCCCACCACGCAGGAGTCCGCATGCCGCTGTATCCCTTGTTCGCCGACCTGGGCGGGCGCCGCGTGCTGGTGGTCGGCGGCGGCGAGGTGGCGATGCGCAAGATCGAGGCGCTGCTGCACGCCGGCGCGCAGGTGCTGGTGTACGCGCACGCGCTCAACGCCACGGTGGCGCAGTGGCTGGCGCAAGGTCGCCTGCAGCGGGTCGATGGCGCGTTCGATCCGCAATGGCTGGACGACGCCTGGCTGGTGGTCGCGGCCACCGACGACAACGCCTTCAACCGCGAACTCGCGGCGCAGGCCGGACAGCGCCGCAAGCTGGTCAACGTGGTCGACGACGCCGAGCTGTCCACGTTCCAGGTACCGGCGATCATCGACCGCGACCCGCTGCTGGTGGCGATCTCCTCCAGCGGCGCGGCGCCGATGTTGGCGCGGCGCCTGCGCGAGCGCTGGGAAACCGAGCTGGACCATTCCTATGCGCAGCTGGCGCAGTTGTTCGCGCGTCACCGCGAGGCGATTCGCGCGCGCCTGCCGCAGCTGGCGCAGCGCCGGCGCTGGTTCGAACAGGTGCTGGAAGGGCCGGTGCAGGTGCTGCTGCAGAGCGGGCAGACGCAGGCCGCCGAACAGGCGTTCCACGACGCCCTGCAGCGCAGCGAGCAGGATGTGCCGCGCCGCGGCAGCGTGTGGCTGGTCGGCACCGGCAACGGCGATCCCGGCGCGCTGACGCTCAAAGCGCTGCGCGCGTTGAACCAGGCCGATCTGTTGCTGTGCGATCCGGCAGTGGACGCCGCGGTGCTGGGCCTGGCGCGACGCGACGCGACGCGGCAGCCGCTGCCGTCCGACCCCGACGCGCATCTGGCGTTGCTGATCGAGCAGGTGCAGGCCGGGCAGCGCGTTGTCAGCCTGAAACCCGGCGACGCATTCCGGCAGCGGCCGCATGCGCAGCTGGCCGCGCAACTGGCCGCTGCAGGCATCGCCTGCGACGTGGTCGCGGGCGTGGCATTGGACTGATCAGCGCAGCGCGGTCGCGGCAGCGAATCAAGCCGGCGCTGGCGCCACCGCGACCTCCGCCGTCGGCACCCCGGCCACCTGCAGCAACTGCTTGCGAAAGCCCACCCACAGCGCCAGCGACAGCAGCGAGATGCCGCCGAGCAGCAGGAACGCGGTGCGGTAGCCGAAGTCCTGCGCGATCCAGCCGCCCAGCGCCGGACTCAGCGCCGCGCCGATGCCCTGCACCGTCATCACCGCGCCCTGGCCGACGTTGACCCGGCCAGTGCCCTGCAGCAGCCGCGCCACCAGCGCCGGCACCACCACGCTCTGCAGGCCGGCGCCGACGCCGTCGAGGATCTGCACCGGGAACACGCCCCAGGCATGGATCAGGCTGGCCGCGATCAGGCCGCGCAACGGCAGCGCCAGGAAGGTCAGCAGCATCACCCACCAATGCCCGCGCACGCGGATCAGGCGCATCGCCAGCAGCGAGGCCACCACCATCGTCGCCTGCGCGACGATGATCGTGGTCGCGGTCAGCGCGCTGGGATCGCCCTGGTGCGCGGCGACCACGGCCATGCCGTACAGCGGCAGCATCGCCGCATTGCCAAGGTGGAACAGCGCCAACGCCAAGGCCAGCACCAGCAGCGGCTTGCAGGTCAGCAGCACCGACCAGCCGCTGGCATGCGCGGCACCGTGCGCGCCGACGTCGGCCAGGCCGCGTGCGGCGCGATGGTCGATCGCATCGCGCGGGATCAGCAGCACCGAGGCGATCGCCAGCACGCCGAAGCAACCGGTCAGCGCGAACACCGCACCGAAGCCGAATTTCCAGCCGAGCAGGCCGGCCAGCGCCGCCGCGACCACGTTGCCGGCATGGCTGCCGACCTGGTTGCGCGCGATCTGGTGATCGAAACCGGCCTGCCGCACCAGCCCCAGGGTGATGCCCGACAGCGCCGGACCCAGCGCCGCGGCAGCGAGCGCGGTCATCACCTGCGCGGTCACCACGCCGGCGAAGCTCGGCGACCACCACAGCAGCGCCGAGGCCAGCAGGATCAACGTGCAGCCGACCACCACGATGCTGCGCTTGCGCCGGGTCGCATCGACCAGCGCGCCGCCCGGCGTGGTCGCGAGCATGCCGGCGATGCCGCCGATGCTCATCACCGAGCCGATCGCCGCCAGCGACCAGCCCTTGGATTGCAGGAACACGCTCAGGAACGGACCGAGCCCGTCCTGCACGTCGGCCAGGGTGAAGTTCAGCGCTTCCAGCGCGCGCGTGCCGCGCGGGCGGGCACCAGGCGCGGCGGCCGGCCGCGCGCTCATCGCCGCACCGCCATGCGGGCGGAAGCAAGCGGGAAACCGTAGCGAGGCGCACAGCGAAAAAGCGACATGGCGAAATCCTGAAAGCGCCGCCGCGGACACCGCGACGGACGCGAAACGATACGCGACGCAGGACCCGCCGCGTCACCGCGACCGCCCCGCCCTGCCCTGCCCGGTTCAGTGCTTGGGCTTCGGCTTGGGCTTGTCGGCGTCGTGCGGCTTGGGCGGATGCGGCTTGGGCGCGATCGGCTGCAACGCCGACGCTTTCGCACCCAGCGCCTGCGCATGGATCACCGTGCCGTGCGGCGAAGCCAGGGCGTGGCCTTCCACCGCCAGCGGCTTACCCACCGCCAGCCACTTGGCCAAGGGCGCGGCGGCGTGCGGCGGGAAGCGCACGGTGCTGTCGTCTTCGAGCAGCGCGCCGTGCACCTGTCCGTGCGGGCCGTGCAACAGCCGCGCGACGACGCCGCTGTGCTGGGTCTTGGCGGGCTTTTCGTGCTTCTCGGGTTTTGCGGATTTCTCCGGCTTCTTGCCCGGCTTGTGCGCGCCGTGCGGCCCATGCGGACCGCGATCGGCGATGCGCTTGCCGCCGTCGGGATCGATCGCCAGCGCCACCAGCATGTCCACGCCGTAGGGCTTGAGTCCGCGCACGCCGAGCGCGATGCCCGGCTTGAGCGTTTTCAGCAACTGCGCCGACAGGTGCGGCGCGGTATGCACCTCGGTGCCGTCGTCGAGCAGCAGGCCATCGACCTCGGCCTTGGGATTGAGCAGGAAGCGGGCGAGCGTGCCGCGGGTTTCCGGCAGGTAATCGGGATCGACCCAATGCATAGCGTTACTCCAATGAAAGTGGGGAACCGGCGTCGCGCCGGTAGCGGCGCCCGCCGCGGCAAGCAGCGGGCGCCGGGGTCACACGGGCAGGCGGATCAGCGCGGCGCGGGCGGCGGCACCGGCGGTGCAGCCGGCGCAGCGGGACCGCCCGGCGGCGGCGGTGCGGCCGGCGGGACCGGCGGTGCAGGCGGCGCGAACAGGGTGCGCTGCGAGGCGCGGTCGCGGCCCAGCTGGGTCGCCTCCAGCGAGCGGCCGGCCGCGGTGGCCACGCCGAACCCGCTGACGCTCAGCGGTGCGCCGACGCGCAACAGCGTGCCGTACTGCACGGCCACGTGCGGCGGCATCCGCACCACGGTGCCGTCGCTGAGCAGCACGCCGGCGGTGTCGCCACCCGGGCCGTAGACCAGGCGTTCGATGCGGCCTTCGGCCTGCATCGGATTCAACGCCGGCGGGGCCGGCGGCGCGGGCGGGCCGGCCAGCGGGTTCGGCGGGCGGTCCACCACCTGCTTGCCGCTGCGGCGCGCGCTGATCGCGCTGGCCTGCAGCAGCGGCAGCGTGCCCAGGCGATAGCCCTGCACGGTCACCGCATCGCCGCGGCGCACCGCGGCCTGCAGTTCGGCCGACAGGTGCGGCGGGAAGCCGACCTGGGTGCCGTCGCGCAGCCACAGCCCATCGACGTCGCCGTTGGGATTGAGCATGAAGCGGTCGACCGTGCCTTCGACACTGACCGGCGCGGCGGCGATCGGCGCGGGCGGCGCAGGAGGTGCCGGCGGCGCGGGCGGCGGCGCGATGCCGGCCGCAGCGGCGGCGGGGGGCGCGGGGGGAGCCGGCACCTGCGCGGCGGCGGTGGCGGTGGCGATGGCCAGCGAGAAAGCGAGTGCGCTACGACGGATCATCGGAAGTTCTCCAGGGCGGCGAGGGAGCCGCCTGTAGGGATGTCGTCGCAGCATCCGTGCCAAGTTTCAAGCCATTGATTTTGAAAGGAACAGCACTTGCGAGCAGCCATGATGGGTGTCTGCGCTTCATCCACTGTCGTCCGCTTTGCGGACAGCGGCGGTGTCGGCGATGGGACGCCTGGCGCTACTGTTTCGTTTTCTTGGCGATGGTCACCTCGGTGAAGACGTTTGTGCATTCGGCCGTTTGGCTTGGCAGGCGTACGGGTAGTGCCTGTCGCGATGGAAGGGCATCTCCAATCACCTCGATTCCGAGAATTGCACGCTAAGCACATCAATCACATGCGAACGCTTAGGCCGAGCTTTTTGAGGCGATTAGAGGCGCCCTGAAGTCTTTCCCACAAGGACTTGTGGCGAGCCAACCGGGTGCACTGTGGAAGGGACTTCAGTCCCGACGCGTTGCGCCACCAGAGAGCGCGCCGCTTCGCTCGTCGCGGCTGAAGCCGCTCCTACAAAAAGCGCTGCTGAGGCGAGTCGTTCGTGTGGACGGGCCGCGCTGTGCCTGGCGGCGCGCGGGTGCGCAGGCGCGTCTTCTCTGCGATCGGTTGCCCAGCGCTTGCGCGAGCGCGGCGCGATCTGGCTGGTGGCGGCACGCCTAGCCCAGCCCGTAATCGTCGAGCTTGCGATACAGCAGCTGGCGGTGGATGCCGAGCCGGCGCGCGGCCTCGGCGCGATTGCCCTGCGCTTGCGTCAGTGCCGCCTGGATCATCTGCCTCTCCAGTTGCGCGATCGCGTCGGGCAGGGTCAGCGCCGGCGTATCGGCGGACGCCGCCGCGGCATCGCCCGCCAACACCTCGTCCAGGTCGTGCGCCTCGATCATCGGCATGCGCACCAGCACCTGGCAACGCTGCATCGCGTTGCGCAGTTCGCGCACGTTGCCCGGCCACGGATACGCACGCAGCCGCGCCTGTGCCGCCGCCGACAGCGTGCGTGGCGCATTGGCGCCCTCCTCGAGGAAATGCTGGGCCAGCAGCACGATGTCGTCGCCGCGCTCGCGCAGCGGCGGCAATTCGATCGGCACCACGTTGAGCCGGTAGCGCAGGTCGCTGCGGAAGCGGCCGTCGGCGACCAGCTGCGCCAGTTCGCGATGGGTGGCGGCGATCACGCGCACGTCCACCTTCTGCACGCCACGCCCGCCCAGCGGCGAGACCTCGCCCTCCTGCAGGAAGCGCAGCAATTTGGCCTGCATCGGCAACGGCATGTCGCCGATCTCGTCCAGGAACAGGGTGCCGCCGTCGGCTTCGCGGATCAGCCCGGGACGATCGGCGACGGCGCCGGAAAACGCGCCCTTGCGGTAGCCGAACAATTCGCTTTCGATCAGCTCGGCCGGGATCGCCGCGCAGTTGACCGCGACGAACGCCGCGTCCGCGCGGGCGCTGGCGCGATGCAGCGCGCGCGCCACCAGTTCCTTGCCGGTGCCGGTCTCGCCGCTGACCAGCACCGGCAGGTCCGAGGCCGCGGCCAGGCCGATGCGCTTGTGTACGGTGCGCATCGCCGCGCTGTGGCCGAGCAGCGCGCCGGCTTCCTCGGCCGGCGCCTGCGGCGCTGCCGCACTGCCGTCGCCGCCGGCGTGCGCCTGCAGGGCGCGTTCCACCACCGCTACGATGTCGGCGCGACCCACCGGCTTGACCAGATGATCGAACGCACCGAGCTTCATCGCCTCGATGGTGTTGCTGCTGGAGGCGTAGGCGGTAAGCATCACCAGCGGCACCGCGGCGGCCTGCGCATCGTCCTGGCGCGCGCGCATCAGCGCGATGCCGTCCATGCCGGGCATGCGGAAATCGACGAAGGCCAGATCGATGCCGCCCTCGTGCAATCGCGCCAGTCCCGCTTCGCCATCGGCGGCGGCGATCACCTCGTGGCCGAACGAGCGCAGCGTGGCCTGCAGCGTGCTCAGGAAGGCGGTGTCGTCGTCGACGATCAGGATGCGCGCCATGGCAACTCCAGGATGAAGGAGGTGATGCCGTCGTGGTGGACATAGCGCACCTCGCCGCCGTGCGCGCGCGCGATCTCGCGCACCAGCGCCAGACCCAGGCCGTTGCCGTCGCTGCGGCCGCTGGCAAAGGGCTCGAACAGGTGCGCGGCCACCGGCGCAGGCACCGGCGGCCCTTGATTGGCCACGGTCAGCCGCAGCAGGTCGGCGTCGGCGGCCACCGTCAGCGTCACCGCAGTGCCGGGCGTGGCGTGCTGCAGCGCGTTGCGCAGCAGGTTGTGCAAGGCCCGCGCCGCCTGCTGCGAATCCAGCGTCCACTCGTCCGGCGCCTGCGCCAGTTGCAGGGCGATCGGCGGCGCCAGCGGATCCCAGTCGGCCGGATCGAGCAGGTCCTGCAACCACGGCTGCAACGCCACCGTCTCGCGCTGCAGGCGGATCGGCTGGACCATCCCCAGCAGGCTTTCGACCACGCCATCCAGGCGCTGGATCTGCGCCAGCATCAGCTGCGCCTGCGCCTCGTCGAAACCGCCTTCGCCGGCGGCGATCTGGTTTTCCAGGGCCAGGCGCAGGGTCGCGATCGGGTTGCGGATCTCGTGGGCCACCGTCGCGGTCATGCGCCCGAGCGCGGCCAGCCGCTCGTGCCGCGACAGTTCCTCGCCGAGCCGGCGCGCCTCGGCCAGGGCCTGCGCGCTGCGCTGCGCATAGTCGGTGACCGCCGCGCCGAGGCGGTCCAGTTCCGGCGCGCCGGTCGCCGGAATCGTCGGCACCTCCGCCGGCGTCGCCAAGGCCTGCTGGATGCCGTGCAAGCGCTGACTCCAGCGCCGCACCACCCAGCCCAGCGCCACCGCCGATACCACCACCAGCGCCAGGATCAGCGCTACGCCCACCGCCAGCGGACGACTGGCCGAGGCCTCGCCGGTGGCGGCGACCCGGGCCATCGTCCATGCCGCGGTGCTGCGATCCAGCGGGCAGGCTGCGATCAACAGCGTCTCGCGCTGGCCATCGCGGCGGTAATGCACCGCCTGCTGGTTGGCGACGCCGCGTTGCGCGGTGGCGACGATGGCGCTGCGTTCGGCGGTCGGCACATCGGTCTTGTGGTCGCTGCCGTCGTAGGTGGGATAGGCATAGGCGACGAAGCCGCGCTGCCGCTCCCACACCCCGCCCTCCACGCCTGCGGCGTCGGCCAGCACCAGTTGCAGCACCACCGCGGCCAGGCCGGCGCCGTCGCTGCCGCGCGCCGCGGCGCTGGCGCCGTTGTAGCGCTGCACGATGCGCGTGCATTCGCCCTGCAGCCACGCCTGCGCCTCGCTGACGCGCACGCCCTCGCTGTGCCGGTACAGGCCGAACAGCACCACCGCCATGCCCACGCAGGCGGCGAGGATGACGATCCAGATCAGCAGCAGTTGCCGCAACAGCGAACGGGGCATGGTCCACCGGGGACGCGAAAGATGAAAATGTAGCAGCGCGCCGCGCCGCAACGGCGGTGCGCGCTGTTGTCGTTAATCGCTCAGCGCAGGTTGGTCTTGACCAGCTCGACCACCTCGTCGCCGCGCCCGCTCATCACCGCGCGCAACAGGTACAGGCCCATGCCCTTGGCCTGCTCCAGCTTGATCGCCGGCGGGATCACCAGTTCCTGGGTGGCCACGCGCACATCGACCAGCACCGGTCCCGGATGCGCGAAAGCCTGGCGCAGCGCCGGCTCCAGCTGCGCCGACTCGTCCACGCGCAGGCCGAGGATGCCCATCGCATTGCTCATCGCCGCGAAGTCCGGATTGCTCAGGTCGGTGCCGGTGTCCAGATACCCGGCCGACTTCATTTCCATCGCCACGAAGCCGAGCGAGGCGTTGTTGTAGACCACCACCTTCACCGGCAGCCCCAGCTGCGCCAGGGAAATGAAGTCGCCCATCAGCATGGTGAAGCCGCCGTCGCCGGACAACGAGATCACCTGCCGCCGCGGGAACTGCGCCTGCGCGCCCAGCGCCTGCGGCATCGCGTTGGCCATCGAGCCGTGGTTGAACGAACCGAGCAGGCGGCGCTTGCCGTTCATGGTCAGGTAGCGCGCCGCCCACACCGTGGGCGTGCCGACATCGCAGCTGAAGATCGCATCCTCGTCGGCCAGCGCATCGATCATCCGGGTCACGAACTGCGGGTGCAGCGGCTCGCCGGGCGCGGCCGCCACCGCCAGCTCGTCGAGGCCTTCGCGCGCCTTGCGGTAGTGCGCCAGCGACTTGTCCAGGAAGCCGCGCTGCTCGCGCCGCTGCAGTTTCGGCAGCAATGCGGCGATGGTCTCGCGCACGTCGGCCGCGATGCCCAGCTGCAGCGGCGTGCGCCGGCCCAGCGCGGCCGGATTGCGATCGACCTGTACGATCGCCGCGTCCTTCGGATAGAACTGGCGGTACGGGAAATCGGTGCCGAGCATCAGCAGCGTGTCGCAGTTGAGCATGGCCTGGTAGCCGGAACTGAAACCGATCAGGCCGGTCATGCCGACGTCGAACGGGTTGTCCCATTCCACGTGTTCCTTGCCGCGCAGCGCGTGCACGATCGGCGCGCCAAGCAGGTCGGCCAGCGCCACCAGTTCGTCGTGCGCGCCGGCGCAGCCGCTGCCGCACAGCAACGTGGTGGCCTCGCTCGCCTGCAGCAACGCGACCAGGCGCTCCACGTCGGCGTCGGCCGGCAGGATCCGCGGCGGCGCCAGCGCCGGCCAGGCGGTCGGCGTGCCCTTGGGCAGCTCCTGCAGCGCCACGTCGCCGGGAATCACCACCACCGCCACGCCCTGTTTCAGGATCGCGGTGCGCATCGCCCGGTGCAGCACCTCCGGCATCTGCGCCGGATTGGTGACCAGTTCGACGTAGTGGCTGCATTCGCGGAACAGTTCCTGCGGATGGGTTTCCTGGAAGTAGCCCAGGCCGATCTCCGAGGAAGGGATATGCGCGGCGATCGCCAGCACCGGCTGGTGGCTGCGGTGGCAGTCGAACAGGCCGTTGATCAGGTGCAGGTTGCCCGGCCCGCAGCTGCCGGCGCAGACCGCGAGCTTGCCAGTCAGCGCGGCCTCGGCGCCGGCGGCGAACGCGGCCACTTCCTCGTGGCGCACATGCATCCACTCGATGCTGTCCATCTGCCGCAGCGCATCGGTCAACCCGTTGAGGCTGTCGCCGGTGACCCCCCAGATACGTTCGACACCGGCGCTTTCCAGGGTTTCGGCCAGATGCCGGGCAATGCTGAGTTTCGACACGTGCGCTGCTCCGCGGGAGGGGGAGCGACAGCGTCCCACGCATCACGTAAGTCCGGCGTCACGGAGCCGCGGCGCGGCGTGCGAAGCCCTTCACTCCGTGGTGTCGACATCCGGCGCGGCGGTCGCCGCCTGCTGTCCGCCACTGCCCGCGCGCGCCTGCTGTTCGCGGCCGGCCGCACGCGCCAGCGCTTCGTACTGCTTGCGGATCTGTTCCAGGCGCTTCTCGTCCAGTTCCTCCAGGTTCAACAGTTCGTTGTTGGCCTCGCGCGTGGCGCGGATCAGCTCGTCGAGCTTGATCTGCATCGCCGCGGTATCGGCGTTCTGGGTGTGCTGGATCAGGAACACCATCAGGAAGGTGATGATGGTGGTGCCGGTGTTGATCACCAGCTGCCAGGTATCGTTGAAACCGAACACCGGGCCGCTGGCGCCCCACAGCGCCACGATGCCGAGCGCGATGCAGAACGTCCACGGCGTGCCGGCCGCGTACGACGCTTTCTTGGCGACGGCATTGAACAGGTTTGCAGCTTTCATCGCACACCTCGCGCAGTCGAATGGACCGGCGCACCAGGCGTGATGCGCGGGCAGCGCGGATGATCTGCGTCGCCGCGTGAGCGATGCGTGGAAAGTCGGGCACAAAACCCGGCGGGTTCTCCCGCCAGTCCGTGTGCATGTCCCGCCGCCGCACTTGGCCGTGCGCCAACGCGTAGCCACCCGCACCGCGCTGCTGTAGCACTGCGCCGGGAACGCATGGCACGCGTTACAGGATCGCCTGAAGCCCCTTGTCGGCGATCACGTTGAGCAGCTTGAGCGCTGGCCCGGCAGGACGGGTTTCGCCCTGCTCCCACTTGCGCACCGTCGATGCCGTGGTATGCAAGTGATGCGCGAATACCGGCTGGCTGAACTTGAGGGTTTCGCGTAGACGCTTGATGTCGGCCGCGCCGAACGCTCGCACCGGCGGCGGACAGATCGCGTCGAATTCGCGCATCGTCACCTTGCCGATCGCTCCCGCTTCGTGGAGCGCGGCCAGATCACCACGCAGCGATTCAATGATTTTGCTCACACCGCACCTCCACTAATACGCCCGACTGCAAGGCTTTCAGCAAGGCTTCCCCGGACAGTTCCAGAAACACCTTGCCGGCGAATTGCAGCGCTTTCTTCTCTTCCTGCGCGATGTTCGCCTTGCCGCTCTTGGGGAACCCATGCAGGAACACGTAGCGACTGCCGATGCGAGCGGCCAACAACGTGCGGTAGCCACCGCTCTTGCCGCCGCCAGGACGGGCCACCCGCTTCTTGTAGAGCTGGCCGCCCAGATCCACGTCGATCAGCCCGGCTTCCATTTCCTAAACTGCTTTGCACAGAACGGTGTCGGACAGCTTTCGCCGGCCTGCCACCGCGCAAAATCCTTTCGCTTGAATGTGCGGATCATCCTTGCCTCCAAAACATACCCGAAACGGGTACATATTTCCATATCCTGGCAGCGCCTGCACCCCGCCATTTCCTCCCGTCTGCACAAGACTACGGCCGCAAGCCCAAAGGAGTCGGCATAAAAAAAAGCAGGCCAGACTGGCCTGCTCTCGTTGGCATCGCGCGTGGTTCGGCGCGATCAACCCGTCTGCTGCATCGCCTCGTGCTGGCGCACCTGGCGCACTGCCCGCGGCCGGCTCGGGAAGGCGTGGCGCACGATCCGCCACATCACCTGGCCGAACTGGCGCGGCAGCGAGCCGGTGTTGTAGTGCTGGCCGTAGCGCGCGCAGATCGCCTTCACGTCCACCGCCAGC
>Ga0308160_10000556_pt1 | contig 69242 bp, 67 predicted proteins | sample PhyFR1_FD_201036 | JGI IMG/M metagenome (GOLD analysis project Ga0308160, IMG submission 201036) | Phyllosphere microbial communities from UC Gill Tract Community Farm, Albany, California, United States - DLSLF.R1 | ecosystem: Host-associated > Plants > Phyllosphere > Unclassified | place: USA... | reverse complement strand
CCTTTGCCGTGTCCGATGCCGACACCATGCTCAGGCACATCAACCCGCAGGCCGTGGCGCCGGAACCGATCGTCATGTTCTCGCGCCCCGGCTGCCCGTTCTGCGCACGCGCCAAGGCGGCGCTGGCGCACCACCGTTTGCGGTTTACGGATATTTCGCAGAGCCAGAAGATCAATATCAGTGTGCTGCGCGCCGTGAGCGGAAACATCACCTGGCCCCAGGTCTTCATCGGCGGGCGCCTGATCGGCGGCGCCGACGAGCTGGACGCCCATCTGACGCAGCGCACGGCGGCGGCGTGAGATGCCCCGCCTTATCGGGTAATTTATTCGACGACTCGTTTGACAGGATGCGCTGATGGAAGCCTTGCTGACCGTTTCCGCACTCGTGGCCGCGGGCCTGCTGGCCTGGGGCATTCCGCGCTGGCGCCTGCAGCGCGCGCTGGCCCGGCCCTTGCCGCCGAACGCACTCGACACGCTGGCACGCAATGTCGCGCAGTACGGCGGCATGGACGCCGCCCAGCGTACGCGCCTCGAGCGCCTGGTGCGCCGCTTCCTGCACGAAAAAACCTTCGTCGGCTGCGCCGGCCTCGAGGTCAGCGACGAGATGCGGGTGACCATCGCCGGCCAGGCCTGCCTGCTGCTGCTCGGCACCAAGGGCGAGCGGGTCTACCCGACCCTGCATTCGGTGCTGGTCTATCCCGGCGCCTTCCTGGTGCCGCGGCGCCAGGTCGACGAAGCCGGGGTCGTCAGCGAGGAGCGCCAGGACCTGCTCGGCGAATCCTGGGGCGACGGGCGCGTGATCCTGTCCTGGGACCACGTGCGCCGCAGCGACAACGAGGAGCCGCCGTCGCACAACGTCGTGCTGCACGAGTTCGCCCACCAGCTCGACAGCGAATCCGGCAGCACCAACGGCGCGCCCTACCTGGGCAGCGCCGAGCGCTACCGCAGCTGGTCGGAAGTGCTGTCGCGCGACTTCGCCGCCTTGCGCCACGACGCCTGGTTCGGCCAGCAGGGCGTGCTCGACCATTACGGCGCCACCAATCCGGCCGAATTCTTCGCGGTGGCCACCGAGGCCTTTTTTGAACAGCCGCACCGGCTGGCCGAACGCCACGGCGCCCTGTTCGAGGAATTCCTGAAGTACTACCGGGTCGATCCGCGCGCCTGGAGCGCCCCGCCGGCGCCCACTCCGGACTATGGCATGGTGTACGGGCAATGGCAGTAGGCGGACCAAACTGCGTGCGTTTGCGTACAGATTAAGCAGCCCAGCAGGAGCATCCTGTTGTCATTACAGACGCAGGAGAATGCCATGTCTACCATCATTGCAGGACACTTCGAACTCCAGGACGAAGTCGATGTCGCGCGCCGTGCCCTGGCCGAAGCCGGTTTCAGCCAGGAACGCATCAGCGCCTTTTACCTGAGCCAGGCCGGCCAGCACGACATGACCCCGATCGGCGGCGACAACCTCCATTCGCCAGGCGCCAAGGAAACCCCGGTCGGGTTGGCGCAGGGCGCGGCCACCGGTGGCGCCATCGGTGCCGCCATCGGTACGGCCACGGTACCGCTCACCGGTCCGGCCGGCCCGATCGTCGGCGGCCTGGTCGGCGCCCATGTCGGCTCGCTGTTCAGCTTTTCCAAGATGAAGGAAGCCGGCGAGCGCGAAGAGGGCGGACGGGCCCCGATCGAGCAGCGCAAGGCGGGCATGCTGGTGGCCGTTGCCTTCGACGATGCGGGCGACGAAGGCCGCGCAGTCGAGGTCTTGCGCCGGCTGGGCGCGGTGCAGGTCGAACGTGCGCGCGGCAACATCGTGGATGGCGACTGGGCCGATTTCGACCCATCGCAGCCGCCGGATATTGTTCACTGAGTGTGCACTGAGCATCGGGTGAGCGTCCGCCGGGCCTCCTGATATTCCGCGAACCTGTTTTCAGGCGTGGCGCAAGCGAGCCGTGCAGTATATGCATTTGATCCATCTCAATGTTCACGGGAGCCGCGCTCCTAGACTTGTCCGTTCCGGCCGCTTGGCCGTCGACAAGGGGAAACGAGATGGAAGAGAAACGCGTAGCACTGGTAACCGGGGGTATGGGCGGCCTCGGCACCGCCCTGTGCCGCCGCCTGCATGACGCGGGCTGTGCGGTTGCACTCACCTATTCGCCAGGCAATCCTGCGCCCGAAGGCTGGCTCGCCGCCCAGCGCGACGAGGATTACCGCTTTACCGCCTATAAACTCGACGTGACCGACCACGACGCCTGCGCCGCCACCGTGGCGCGCCTGCTCGATACGTTCGGCCGCATCGACGTCCTGGTGAACAACGCCGGCATCACGCGCGACCGCAGTCTGCGCAAGATGACGATGGACGACTGGCGCGCCGTGCTGTCCACCAACCTCGACAGCGTATTCAACATGAGCAAGGCGGTGATCGAGCCCATGGTGAATGGACGCTGGGGCCGGATCGTCAACATTTCCTCGGTGAACGCGAACGCCGGCGCCTTCGGCCAGGCGAACTATGCCGCAGCCAAGGCCGGTATGCATGGCTTCACCAAGGCGCTGGCCCTGGAAATGGCGCGCTACTGCGTGACCGTCAACACGGTGTCGCCGGGCTACCTGCGCACGAAGATGGTGAGCGCGGTGCCGGCCGAGATCATGCAGAACAAAATCCTGCCGCAGATTCCGGTGGGCCGCCTCGGCGAGCCGGACGAGGTGGCGGCCCTGGTCGCTTACCTGGCATCGGACGCGGCCGGTTTCGTGACCGGCGCCGACATCGCCATCAACGGCGGCCAGCACATGCGCTGACGCGGCGCCTAGCGTTTCTCGACGCGCGTCTGGCAGGCAATGCACAGGCGCGCTTCGGGGCGAGCCTGCAGGCGCGAATAACCGATGTCGTTGCCGCATTCCTCGCACAGGCCATAGCTGCCATCCTCGAATTTCGCCAAAGCATGGCGCAGCACCTGCATCTGGGCGGCATGGTGCCCGGCCGCTTCGAGCGCCAGGTCGTTCAGCAGGCGCACGGTGGCCTTGTCGGCGGGCGATGTTTCGATTTCGGACACGGGCAGGTCGCGCCCGCCTTCAGGGTGGGGTTCGGCAACCTCGTTCAGGCCGCTGAGCGCGGCCAGGCGGGCCTCGAGTGCGGCGCGCAACTGCGCCAGCTGGCCTTGGTCGAGAGCGGCCATGGCAGGGACGCGCATTCAGGACCGCCGCGCGGCAAAGCGTTGCGCAGGCCGCATGCTGGCCTGAAGCAAAGGAAAGCGGTCCATTGCGCACCCCCCGGTAACGGTGTGGGGACAGTGTAGCGCGATGCGGGAGGGAAGAACATGGGCGCACGCGTGCGCCCGTTGTAGCGGCCCGGGTGGCCCGGGCAGTTGATGTAGGTCGGGTGGCTGGAGCGCCTCAGGCTGGGTTGGCAGGCGGCGCCGGCGCCTTGTTGGCCTCGATCGCGGCCATGTGCGCGCGAATCTTGTCGAGCGCACCGACGATGGACGCGGCCTGTCCGGTGGCCGCCGCGCCCGCCAGCTGCAGCAGGCCGCCGACCAGGCCGGTGATGTCGCCGATCAGGGTGATCTTGCGGATCTTTTCCGCCGCTTCGGTGGTCAGGGCGATCACGCCGCGCTGCGATTTGCCGAGCGACTTCACGATATAGGTGGCGGCGTCGGCGTACAGGCCGTTGGCGCGCTGGCGCAATATCACTTCGTCCTCGAGCAGGGCGCGGGCGGCGGCCTGGACCGCATCGGGTACCGTGCGGCCCTGGTAGGCGCGGATGTCGCGCATGATGCGGTCGTGCAGCTGGTCTGCGCAGGCGGACAATTGATCCGCCAGCTCGACGATCTGCTGGACGCTGGCCAGGCCGCCGCCCTGGTCGCCCGCCGCTGCGACCGGCGCCGCTGCGGCCGCCATGGCCGGGACCGCCGCGCCGCCGTCGTTGGCCACTTCTTGCGCTGCACTGCTGTCATTGGCCGCAGTCGCGGCTGCCTTGCTGTCGTTTTCCATTGCGTCTCCTGTGGATCAGTCGCCGGACAGGCCTTCGCGGATGGTCCGCAAGTCCCGCGCGTAATTGCCCAGCATGCGGCGCAGGTCCGCCTCGGACAGCTTGTGCAGGTTCTCGCGCAGCTTTTGATGGCCGAGCGCGACTTTCGTCAGGCCCTGCAGCGCCAGGTCGTAGCGGCGGTCGATCAGCTTGTACTCGCTGGCCTTGTTCAGGTAATGCACCTTGGCCAGGGTGACCAGCATGCGGTCGCCGGTCTTGTTGTTGAACGGCAGCTCGACGTCGAAGATGCCGAGGATGGTCTTCTTTTCATTTTCGTTGGTCTTGTAGTAGAGGCGGGTGAGCGAGATCATCGCCTCCAGCAGCACCTGCACGTCGGCATCGCCGTCGCGCACCATGGTTTCCACGCTGCGGTTCTGGTAGCCCGAGGCGATCACCCGCGTCAGCAGGCGGGTCAGGCCGGTGTAGGCGGCGATGTGGCGTTGCGCCAGGCCGGATTCGGTGTTCGCCTTCAGCCCATTGCCGAGGTCGTCAATGCGTTCCGACAGGTCGTAGCGGGTGTCGCCGGCCAGCAGGCTCAGCGTTTGCATATAGAGCACGACCGCCTTTTGCACGCTGACGAAGTCGTCGTACACGGCGCGGCGCTTGGCATCGTTCTCGCGCGCCAGCTTGTCGGCGGCGGCGGGCAGGTAGGGCTGCTCGCGCTCGTAGGTGTCGCGGTAGCGGCGCGAGAGCTCGGCATAGCCGCCCAGGCGCGCCGAGGCATCGGCGAATTCGCGCACCTCGGTCAGGCTGACGGGACCGTTGGAAGTCGCGCAACCGCCCAGCAGCAGGCTGGTGCCGAGCAGGGCGGTGGCGACGTAGCGGATGATGGTCATCGGGTCCTTTCAAGCGGCGAAAATGCCGGCAGGAAAGTACCCATTCTGGCAAACGGCGCGCGGGGCGGCGTTGCAGTTAGTCAACTCACAGCGAGTCGTCTACCGTGAGTCAATGCATCGTACGTCGACTCAGTGCGAATCGACGCGGCGGGCGCCAGCGCCTTTGCTGACCGTCGCGCAGCCTATGCCACCTTGGCCAGGTCGAAGTGCGGGTTCTCGATGATGCCGAACAAATTGCCGTAAGGATCGCGGATGGTGGCAACCCGGATGCCGTCGCCGACGTCTTCCACCGGCGACTCGACCGTGGCGCCGAGCCCTTCCAGGCGCGCTACCTCGGCCCTGGCATCCGGGGTGCCCCAGTAGGCGGTGGCGCCGGCGCTGCCGGGCACGCCATCGGGGACCAGGCCCAGCTCAAAGCCGCCGACCTCGAAGCCGACATAGAAGGGCTGCTCGAAGTAGGGCGCCTTGTCGAGCACGCGGCGGTACCACTCGGTGGCCTCGGTCAGTTGCGTAACGGGGTAAATGACGGTGCGCAGTCCCTGGATCATGGCGATCTTTCTAGTTGATTTGCAAACAATCGTGCACCAAGCCGCCGGGCTTGTCCAGCTCTACATTTTTCAGACAGCGCGTCAGCCTGCCAGTTCCGTGCGCCAGCCCAGGCCTTGCGCGGTGTCGCCTTGCGGGTTGTATTCGCAGCCGATCCAGCCGCCGTAGCCGAGCTCGTCCAGCAGGCGGAACAGGTAGCGGTAGTTGATCTCGCCGCTGCCAGGTTCGTGGCGGCCCGGCACGTCGGCCAGCTGGATATGGCGGATCAGCGGCAGCAGGGTGCGCAGGCTGTTGGCCAGGTCGCCTTCCATGCGCTGCATGTGGTAGATGTCGAATTGCAGGAACAGGTTGCTGGCGCCGCATTCCTCGATGATGGCGGCGGCCTGGCGCGAGCCGGTGAGGAAATAGCCGGGCATGTCGCGGTCGTTGATTGGCTCGATCAGCAGGTCGATCCCTTTTTCCTTCAGCTTGCCTGCGGCGAACTGCAGGTTGGCGACGTAGGTCGCGTGGGCGCGCTCCTCGGGCACATTCGGCGGGATCTTGCCTGCCATGCAGTGCAATTGCTTGACGCCGAGTTCGTCAGCGTAATCCAGGGCGAGCTCGACGCTGTCCTGGAACTCGCCGATGCGGCGCGGATCGCAGGCCAGGCCGCGGTCGCCGGCAGCCCAGTCGCCTGGCGGGAAGTTGTGCAGGACAAGTTGCAGGTCGTAGCGGGCCAGGCGGCCCGTGATCCATTCCGGCTCGCAGGCATACGGGAACAGGAATTCGACCGCATCGAACCCGGCCGTCCGCGCCGCGGCGAAGCGGTCGAGGAAGCTGAGCTCGGGGAACAGCGTGCTCAGGTTGGCGGCAAATTTCGGCATGGCGGGTCTCGAATGTTGACAGCCCGCTATCGTAGCATTCGGGGTGAGAATGTGCTGGGGTGGGCAATCGTGTGGCGTGGAGATCGAACCGTCGGGTGCCGGTTCTGGTGTTGGCCGTGACCGTACGGTGGGCACCCCGTGCCCACGCGGATGCTGGCCTGGTGATGTCGCGTGCAAGACCCGAAGAAGCTGCATGCCGCCGGCGCTGCCCCGAGCATGCCGCGAACGCTTGTATCGGTCCGCATTCATTATCGCCGCGCTCGGACGGTAACGCGGCATCACCTTCCGCGTGGGCACGGGGTGCCCACCGTACGTTTAGCGCCAACATCGGCGCGTGCGCCAACCATCTTCACGCCAACAAAAAAGGACAGGCCGGCATCCCGGTCCTGTCCTTTTCAGCGAAAGCGAGGTCAGCTTAACGGTCGCGGCCGCCCTGGCGTGGCGCTGCACCGCTGCGTGCGCCGCGGCTGGCGCCGCCGTTACCACCGCCGTTGCCACCATTGCCGCCCCGGTTGCCGCCGCCGTTGCCGGCAGCTGCCGGACGTGCGCCGCCATTGCCGCCGCCTGCTGCACGGCCACCGTTGCCGGCGCCCGCGCCGGCGCTACGTCCCTGACCCTGGCCACCGCTACGGCCGCCGCCTGGACGGCCGCCACGGTTGGCATGGCCCGGCGCGCCGCTGCGCAGCTGGATCGGCTGGGCCTTGGCGTTCATGTCCGGCTCGAAGCCCGGGATCACGTGACGCGGCAGGGTCTGCTTGATCAGCTTCTCGATGTCTTTCAGCATCTGGTGCTCGTCGACGCAGACCAGCGACACGGCTTCGCCGGTGGCGCCGGCGCGGCCGGTACGGCCGATACGGTGCACATAGTCTTCCGGCACGTTCGGCAGGTCATAGTTCACGACGTGCGGCAGCTGGTCGATGTCGATGCCGCGCGCGGCGATGTCGGTCGCCACCAGCACTTGCAGGCTGCCGTCCTTGAATTCGGACAGGGCCTTGGTGCGCGCGGTCTGGCTCTTGTTACCGTGGATCGCCATGGCGCCGATGCCATCCTTGCCGAGCTGCTCGACCAGCTTGTTCGCGCCGTGCTTGGTGCGGGTGAACACCAGCACCTGGTGCCAGTCGTTTTCCTTGATCAGGTGCGACAGCATCGGGTGCTTCTTGTCGCGGTCGACCGGGTGGATCTTCTGGGCGATCACTTCCACGGTCGAGTTGCGGCGCGCGACTTCGATCGAGGCCGGGTTGTTCAGCAGCTTGTCGGCCAGCGCCTTGATCTCATCCGAGAAGGTGGCCGAGAACAGCAGGTTCTGGCGCTTGGCCGGCAGCACGGCCAGCACTTTCTTGATGTCGTGGATGAAGCCCATGTCGAGCATGCGGTCGGCTTCGTCCAGGATCAGGATCTCGACCTTCGACAGGTCGACGGTGCGCTGGCCGACGTGATCCAGCAGGCGGCCCGGCGTGGCGACGAGCACGTCGACGCCTTGCTTGAGCAGCTTGATCTGCGGGTTGATGCCGACGCCGCCGAAGATCACGGCCGAGTTCAGGTTGGTGTACTTGCCGTACAGGCGCACGCTTTCCTCGACCTGGGCCGCGAGTTCGCGGGTTGGGGCCAGGATCAGGGCGCGGATCGCACGCGGGGCGCTCTTGCTCTTGATGGCGGCGCCGACGGCGTCGGTTGACAGGCGCTGCAGCAGCGGCAGGGTGAAGCCGGCGGTCTTGCCGGTGCCGGTCTGGGCGCCGGCCAGCAAATCGCCGCCGCCGAGCACGGCGGGAATGGCCTGGGCCTGGATCGGGGTCGGCGTGGTATAGCCTTGCTCAGTAACTGCGCGAACAATAGCGTCGGACAAGCCGAGGGTAGCAAATGACATAGATTCTCTGGTGAAGTTGATTCCGCCGCCGGCGCAAGCGGCGCCAGGATCGGAAGGGCAGTTCAGGGCAATGCTGGCGCAGCGTCGTATACGCTGTCCGCTCCCGAACTGATTATAGTGAATTTGTTGCAGTGTGGAAATGCTGTGCTGGATCAGGCCGGGTGCGACCTTGCGCGGTGGCCTGGAATCCAGCTATTTTACGCGATTCTGCGATTATGCGAACGGGACCATCAAAGGCACCATCTGCGCGAACACTTTCGGGCCGGCGGCGATGATGTCGCCCTTGTTCAGGTATTGCGATTCGCCGTTGAACTCGCCGACGATGCCACCCGCTTCGGTCACCAGGAGCGAACCCGCGGCGATGTCCCAGATTTTCAGGCCCTTTTCGAAGTAACCGTCGACGCGGCCGGCGGCCACGTTTGCCAGTTCCAGCGCGGCCGAGCCGGCGCTGCGCACGCCGTGGCAGCGCGAGGCGACGACTTCGTACATGCGCAGGTATTCGGCCAGCGCGCGTGGGTCCGGACCGTGGCCGGCGGCCAGCAGCGACTTGACGATGCGGTCGTTGTTTTTCACGCGGATACGCTTGTCGTTCAGGTAGGCGCCGGCGCCCTTGGTGGCGGTGAACAAATCGTTACGCACCGGGTCGTAGACCACGGCTTGCGTGATCACGCCGCGCTGCTGCAGCGCGATCGAGATGCAATAGTTAGGGTAGCCGTGCAGGAAGTTGGTGGTGCCGTCGAGCGGATCGATGATCCAGACGTATTCGCTTTCGTCATTCAGGTTGCGCGAAGCACCCGACTCTTCGGCCAGGATGGCGTGGTCAGGGTAGGCTTTCAGCAAGGTTTCGACGATGGCTTGCTCGGAAGCCTGGTCGACATCGGTGACGAAATCGTTGTGTTGTTTTTCCGAGACGGTAACGCGGTCCAGGTCGAAAGACGCGCGGTTGATGACAGTGGCAGCGCGGCGAGCGGCCTTGATGGCCGTGTTGAGCATTGGGTGCATGTAAGCTTTTTCCGTAAAAAAATGCTGACGCCCACCGCGCAACCTGGCGCCGTGAACCGTCGGAATAGAGTGAATTAAAGAGCAAAGCGGCGCCGAACCCGTTAAAATCCCGGCCCTTGATGCCGAAAAATCCATTGTTCGTCGCCGCGCGATGGCGCTATTTTAAATGAACCCGAACGAATCCGACACGTCTCTTTTCACTCGCCTGCGCTTCGTGCTCGTCGAAACCAGCCGCGCCGGGAATGTCGGCTCGGTGGCGCGCGCCATGAAGACCATGGGTTTCACCGAACTGGTGCTGGTGGCGCCGCGCTGCGCCGACCCCCTTGCCGATCCGGAAGCGGTGGCCTTTGCCAGCGGCGCGATCGACGTGCTGTCGAATGCGCGCATCGTCGGCAGCATCGGCGAGGCGCTCGAGGGCTGCAATTTCGCCGCGGCAGTGTCGGCGCGGCTGCGCGAATTCTCGCCGCCGGTGTGGTCGCCGCGCAGCTTTGCCGGGCACATCGCCGGGCAGCAGGACTTGCGGCCGGCGCTCATCTTCGGCAACGAGCGGGTCGGCTTGCCGAACGGGATCGTCGAGGGCTGCAATGTCCTGATCAATATCCCGGCGAATCCCGCGTACTCGTCGCTGAATCTGTCGCAGGCGGCCCAGGTGCTGGCCTATGAATGCCGGATGGGCGCTGTCGGGGACGATCTGCCGGCCACGCCGGTCGGCTACCATGGCGAGGCCGCCAGCCTGGACCAGGTCGAGGGCATGTATGCGCACCTGGAAGAAGCGCTGGTGTCGATCGGTTTCCTGAAGGCGGACAATCCCGGCAAGCTGATGCCGCGCCTGAAGCGGCTGTTCTCGCGCACCGGCCTGGAAACCGAGGAAGTGAATATCCTGCGCGGGATCGCGCGCCAAATCCTCAAGCGCTAGCAGCCCTTCTGGTCAGCTTCCAAGGCTGATTACATCGTCGCCCGCCATCGCACGGCACTCCGCGCCAATCGGCGGCCCATCGCGGCGCACGACGATCCGTTGCGTATCGTGGCAGAGTTCGACGTGGCGCGCCTGCGGCACCTGCTGCCGCACGAAGCGCTTGATCGCCTCCGGTATGCTCACCTGCAGGGCCAGGGCGTGGATGTCCTCGACCGGGTGGTCGTCGACGTGCACCAGCGGCACGAACTGGCCGGCAAACATCAGCAAATGCGAGGGAATCCGCACCGGCCCGGCAGCATAGCCCTGGGCGCGCAGCCAGTCCTGGGACTGTTTGCGCGCGTGTTCGCCGCCTTCCAGCCGTCCCCAGGCGCTGGCCAGCAGTTCGGCCACCCACTGATTGCAGTTCTGGTAGCGCGTGCCGAAGGCATACGCATTCGCGCTGTACTGGCCGGCCAGCAGCGACAGCGCCAGCGGCTTGTCGAGCGCCGCCTGTTCCAGCAGGGCGCTGCGCTCGTCGGGCAGGAACAGCAGCGACACGTGCCCATGGCCCGGCGCATCGGCCCCCAGCGCGAAGCCGGAGATACCCTGGTCGAACAGGCGCGGACGCGACTCTTCGCAGGCGTAGTACAGCTGGCGCACGCCCCAGGGGCTGCCGGGATTGTCGCGCAAAGCCACGCCCGCATGCGAGTACAGCAGCCCGAAACGCTCGAGGTCGACGCCGGCGCGCGCGATCAGCGCCACGCGCTGGCCCGAGCGTTCCAGTTCCGCCTTCACCGCGCCGGCAAAGCGCAGCACGCGGTCCTGCTCGCGCGCCGTGATCTCGCGCGGGCGCTCGCAGAAGGTCGGCAGGCCGGCCTGGGCCGCGCCGCCGGCGCACAGCAGCGCTGCCGCGATGGGCAGATGCGCCATGCGTGCCAGGCGCGCCGGGCGTGGCATCAGATCGCGACCTGCTTCGAGCCCAGCTCGCGGTACCAGTCGTCCTGCAGCACCAGGAAGAAGGGCTGCTGGTCGTCGGCATGCGCGAACTCGTAGCCGTAGACGCGTTCGTTCACCCGCACCACTTCGCCTTTGGCGACGCTGCGTGCGGCCAGGGCGCGGTCGGGTACGTCGAGGTAGAACTCGCGGGCCGGGCCGGCGGCGGCGCGCAGGGTCATGCGCGTGGTGCCGGGGTTGGCCGGGGCCTGAGCGATGTCGATGACGCGGTAATCGCCGGCGGCAACGCGGCGGTCGCCGCCCGAGCTGTCGCTGGAGGCGCCGATCGAGTCGGAAATGCTGCCCGACGAAGCCGAGCCGGCGCTCGATGCGACCGACGAGGCGCTGTCGGCATGGGCGGGCAGGGCGCAGGCGGCGGCCAGGGTGGCTGCGCAGATGGCGCGCAGGAGTGCGGAAACGGTCATGGATGTGCTTTCGTGAGCTGGGTTGAATAGGCTTATGGTACAAGCCCCGGGCGCTGATGAGAAGTCGTGCTTGCGCGGGGCGGTCGGCTCTGGCCGGAAGCCGGCATGAAAGCAACGGCTGCGCCGAGCAGCGTGCGGCCAATGGCGCACCGGTGCAAAGAATATTTGCACGCCCGGCTTCCCATGCAAACATCTTGTGGACGCTTGTCGTGCATACCATCTTTTCGACGATTCCCTCTAGTTCGCGTGCGATTTGCGGCCCTGCGTTTGGCGTACACTAGAAACATAACAACAAGGATGACAGATGGAGACAAGCCGCAGATCCTTCCTGAAGGCGGGCGTGCTGGGTGCGCTCGTCCTGGCCGCCGGCGGCGGCATCTACCGCGCCACGCAGGCCCCCCACCCGCAAGGTTTCGTGCTCGACGGCGAAGCACGCGCCGCGCTCGGCGCCATCGTGCCTGCGATCCTGGCTGGCGCCTTGCCGGCCGGCGCCGCCGAGCGCCAGGCCGCCATCGCCGCCACGCTTAACGGCGTCCATACCGCGGTTTCGAATCTGCCTCTGTCCGTGCAGAAGGAAGTCCAGGACCTGTTCGGCCTGCTCGCGCTGGCACCGGCGCGACGCCTGCTGACCGGTATTGCCGGCGGCTGGGCGCAGGCATCCGACACCGAGGTCGCGGCCTTCCTCCAGGACTGGCGCCTGCACCGCTTCGCCCTGCTGCGCACGGCCTATGGCGCCCTGCATGACCTCTCGCTCGGCGCCTGGTATGCCCAGCCGGCCAGCTGGAGCGCGATCGGCTATCCCGGCCCGCTGAAAGAACTGTCGTGAGGAACCGCCGATGAGCGCACCACAGAACGATTTCATTCCCGATCCGATCCGCCAGGGCATCGCCCGCGGCTGGCGCATCGTCGACGGCGCCACGCTGGAAGCCGACCGCACGCTGGAAGCCGACGTCGTCATCGTCGGCAGCGGCGCCGGCGGCGGCGTGACGGCCGAGATCCTGGCGCTGGCCGGCCTGCAGGTGCTGGTGGTGGAAGAGGGCGCGCTGCGCTCGTCGAAAGACTTCAAGATGCGCGAGGCCGACGCCTATCCCTCGCTGTACCAGGAATCGGCCGCGCGCCAGACGCTCGACAAGGGCATCAAGATCCTGCAGGGCCGCACCGTCGGCGGCTCGACGGTCGTGAACTGGACCTCGAGCTTCCGCACGCCGCCGTCCACCCTCGATCATTGGCGCAGCCGGTTCGGCCTCGACGGCTTCGACGAGCAAGCCATGGCGCCCTGGTTCGCGATGATGGAAGCGCGCCTGCACATTGGCGACTGGCAGGCCGCGCCGAACGAGAACAATGCCCTGCTCGGGCGCGGCGCCGCCAAACTCGGTATTTCCTCGGGCCTGATCCGGCGTAACGTGAACGGCTGCTGGAACCTCGGCTACTGCGGCATGGGTTGCCCGACCAACGCCAAGCAATCGATGCTGGTCACGACCATTCCCTCGGCCCTCGACCATGGCGCGCAGCTCGTCACGCGCGTTCGCGCCGAACGCTTCGAGATCGAGGGCGAGCGCGTGCAGGCGCTGCTGTGCACCGCCCTGCAGGCCGACGGCGTGGCGCCGACCGGCCGCCAGCTGCGCCTGCGCGCCAAGCACTACGTGGTGGCCGGCGGCGCCATCAACTCGCCGGCGCTGCTGCTGCGCTCGAACGCGCCGGACCCGCATGGGCTGCTCGGCAAGCGCACCTTCCTGCACCCGACGCTGATCTCGGCCGGCATCTTCCCGCAGCGCGTGGATGCCTATGCCGGCGCGCCGCAGACCGTGTATTCCGACCACTTCCTGCACACCGCGCCCATCGACGGCCCGCTCGGCTACAAGCTGGAGGCGCCGCCGTTGCACCCGGTGCTGCTGTCGACCACGATGAACGGTTTCGGCCAGGACCACGCCGCCATAATGCGCCAGTTCCCGCACATCCAGGGCATGCTGGCGCTGCTGCGCGACGGCTTTCACGAAGACTCGCCCGGCGGCAGCGTGCAATTGAAGGATGGCGCCGCCGTCCTCGACTACCCCCTGAACGACCTGCTCTGGGACGGCGCGCGCCGCGCCCTCTTGAGCATGGCCGAGATCCAGTTCGCCGCCGGCGCCAGTGCCGTGCGTCCGGCCCACGAGACCGCGCGCGCCTATGGCAGCTGGAGCGAGGCCAGGCGCGAGATCGCGGCCCTGCCGCAGGCCCTGCACATGACACGCGTGGCGTCGGCCCACGTGATGGGCGGCTGCACCATGGCCGGCGACGAGCGCCGCGGCGTGGTGGCGCCAGATGGACGCTACCGCGGCCTGGCCAACCTGTCGGTGCACGACGGCTCGCTGTTCCCTACCTCGATCGGCGCCAATCCCCAGCTGTCGATCTATGGCGTGACGGCGCGCCTGGCCAGCGGCCTGGCGCAGGAGCTGACCGGCCAGCCGGCGCCGCGCCCGGAGGCGGCTTGATGCGTGAGGCGACGAAGCGATGACGGCGCGCCGCCTGCTGCTACTGGTGCTGCTGGTGCAGCTTCTCGCCGCGCTAGCGATCGCGCTGGCCGCGGTGCGCTGGCTCGGGTTCGGGCTCCCGCTGGCCGCCGCATTCGGATGCGGCTGCGTAGCCCTGGTGCGCCTCGCGATCAACATGAACAACTTCGTGCTGGCCGCCTTCTTCGCCAGCCCGACGCCGCCCGCATTCCGCCTTGGCCCGCTGGCGCGCCTGCACCTGCTGGCCGAGGAATTCTGCGCCAGCATGTTCTACACCTCCTGGACCATGCCCTGGGCGCGCGAAGGGCTGCGCGTGTATGCCGGTTCAAAGGCGGTGCCGGTGCTGCTGGTGCACGGCTACGGCTGCAACAGCGGCTACTGGGCGCACCTGCTGCCACGTTTGGCGCGCGCGCGCATCAGCCACGCGACGGTCGACCTGGCGCCGGTGGCCGGCAACATCGAGCACTACGTGGACCAGGTCGAGCGCGCCGTCGAGCACCTGCGCGCGCAGACCGGCGTCGCCCGCATCGCCATCGTTGCCCACAGCATGGGCGGACTGGTGGCGCGCGCCTGGCTGCGCCGATACGGTGGAGAGCAGGGCGGTGGGCAAGGCGGCAAGCGCATCGTGCGCGTGATCACGCTCGGCACGCCGCACTTCGGCACCGGCCTGGCCAACTTCGGCCTCGGCGTGAACGCGGCGCAGATGCGGCGCAAAGGCGGCATTCCCTGCGACTGGCTGCGCCGGCTCGACGCCGGTGAAGACGCATCGCGCCGGGCCCTGTTCACCTCGATCTTTTCGCACCACGACAACATCATCTCGCCGCAGACCTCGAGCCAGCTGCCGGGGGCGCGCAACCTCGCCTTCGGCGGCATCGGCCACGTGGCGCTGGGGCGCAACCCGCGCATCCTCGACGCCGTCATGGCCGAACTGGCGGCCCTGGAAACCGAGGGTTCGCTGCGGGCGTGATACAGTCCGTCTCATCGACTTCCGGAGCCATCGTGGCGGCCCGCATCCACATCCTCGACGACGACCCCGCCAGCTTTGCCGGCATGGCGCGCCTGCTGCGCGAGCGCGGCCACATCGTCAATACCGGCGCCCACGACCCGCAGGCGCCCGACCTGCTGCTGTGCCAGGCGCGCCACGCCGCGGCCTTTGGCCTGCGCGGCCGCACGGAGGGCGTGCTGCTGGCGCTGGCGGCGCCCGGCGATGCGGCCATGCGCGATGGGTTGCTGGAGGCCGGCTTCGACGGCTACATCCCGCTGCCGGTGGAAGCGGACAGCTTCGCCGACGAGGTCGAAGCCTTCCTGCCCGCAGCCACCAGCACGCCGGGGCCCGCACTTGCGCAAACCCTGCTGCTGGTCGACGACGACCCCTTCATGCTCGAGGTGCTGGCCGACATGGTCAAGGACCAGGGCTGGTGCGTGCGTACGGCGTCCTCCGGCGCGCAGGCGCTGGCCATGCTCAGGCGCGAGCCGGCCGCGGTGATCGTCAGCGACCATTTCATGCCCGGCATGAGCGGCGCCGAGCTGCTGGCCGAGGCGCAGCAGCTGTACCCGCCGACGGTGCGCATCCTGCTCTCGGGCCAGAGCGAGGACGAGGGCGAGATCGCCGCCGCCCTCGCCAGCGGCGCGGCCGATCGCTACTATGCCAAGCCCTGGATGGGCGCGACCCTGATGGCGGCCCTGCGCGACGCGCTGGCGCTGCAGCTGCGGCGCAGGGAAGGGGTGTAAAGCGCGGGCGCGTTTAGAACCCGCCTTCTAGCGTGCGCTCCTACAATGGAGGCCACACGGAAGAGGATGCGATGAGCAAGAAAATCGAGGACCTGGAACAGGAAGAAGAAGCGCTGGCGCGTGCGGTGCGCAGCTCGGCGCAGCAGATCTGGCAGGCCGGCCTGGGCGCCTTTGCCAAGGCCCAGCAGGAAGGCGGGCGCGAATTCACGCGCCTGGTACGCGACGGCACCGAACTGCAGAAGCGTGCGCGCAAGGTCGAGGATGCGACCGACACCGTGGCGCGCAAGGCCGAGCGCTCCAGCCGCCGCGCATCCGGCACCTGGGGCAAGCTGGAGCAGGTGTTCGAGGAACGCGTGGCGCGCGCCCTGGCCGCCATTGACGTGCCGGCGCGCAGCGAGATCGAAGCGCTGAACCACCGCATCGACGAACTCGAACGCATGCTGGCCGAGATCGGCGCGGCCAACCGCAAGGCGCCCGCCGCCAGGACGAAAGCGGCCGCTGCCAGGCCTGCGGTGAAGAAGCCGGCTGCGAAAAAAGCCGTCAGTTAAGCGCACGGACGGCGCCGATAGCGACCGGATCATCGCATTTGGCAGTAACGCCGCACGGTCGTTCGATGTTATGCTTGCGGCTGACACCAATACCGCCGCCTTCCATGCTACAGAAAGCACCACGCCGCACCCGTGAACGCATCCTCGAGCTCTCGCTCAGGCTGTTCAACGAGTTCGGCGAGCCGAACATCACGACGACCGTCATTGCCGAGGAGATGAATATCTCGCCCGGCAACCTGTACTACCACTTCCGCAACAAAGACGACATCGTCAACTCGATCTTCGTGCAGTTCGAAGCCGAGATCGAGCGCATCCTCACGGTGCCGGCGGGCCGCCGCTCGAACATGGAAGACGTGTGGCTCTACCTGCACCTGATGTTCGAGCTGATCTGGCGCTACCGCTTCTTCTACCGCGACCTGAACGACCTGCTGTCGCGCAACCGCAAGCTGGAATTGCACTTCAAGGCCATCCTGGCCCACAAGATCAAGGTCGCGCGCCAGTTGTGCGAAGACCTGCGCAGCGAAAATTCGCTCGACGCCGGCGACCAGCAGATCAGCGCCATGGCCACCAACATGGTGGTCGTCGCCACCTACTGGCTGTCCTACGAATACGTGCGCAACCCGCGCAAGTACAGCGAGCAGCAGGCCATTGCCGACGCCCTGGCGCGCGGCTGCTACCAGGTGCTGTCGATGCTCGGGCCCTACCTGCGCGGCGATACGCGGCTGCTGTTCGAAAAGCTCTCCGAGGAGTACCTGAAGAAGCTCCCCGAAGAAGCCCGCGACGCAGGCGCCTGATCCACCTTTTCGGAACCGACATGAAATCCATTGCCGTCTATTGCGGCGCCTCGAACGGCGCCAAGCCCCTCTACGCCGACGCCGCGCGCCAATTGGCGCGCGCGCTGGTCGACCACAACATCGCCCTGGTTTACGGCGGCGGCAAGGTCGGCCTGATGGGCGTGATCGCCGACGAAGTCCTGCGCCTGGGCGGTGAAGTCACCGGCGTGATCCCGCGCGCGCTGGTCGAGCGCGAGGTTGGCCATTCAGGACTGACGCGCTTGTTCGTGGTGAAGAACATGCACGAACGGAAGGCGATGATGGCGGATTTGTCGGAAGGGTTTATCGCGATGCCGGGCGGGTTCGGCACGCTGGAAGAGCTGTTCGAAATGGTGACCTGGGCGCAGCTGGGGATTCATGCGAAGCCGATCGGGTTGCTCAATACGGAAGGCTTTTATGACGGCCTGGTGGCGTTCGCGCGGCACCAGCAGGAAGAAGGTTTTGTGCGGCCGGCGCACGCGGCGTTGATGAATGTGGATGTAGATGCCGAGGCGCTGGTGCGCAAACTTTTGGACGCGGCCTGAAACGTAGGGTGGGCACTCGTGCCCACGCGGTTACGTGCTCATCACACGGACACGTGCGGCGAGGCGTCGCTCGAAACGTCCGCCTCCGACGAACACCCGTCGTGCATCTGGCACCATGCTGTACGCGCTAAGAAAATCTGCGGCGCGGCTAACGTAAAGCGGATACGTGCGTACCGCGTGGGCACGAGTGCCCACCCTACGAGACATACATCGACTTCGGCCTGGAATCAGCCTGCTAGCGCCAGCGGCTCCTGCAACTGACACGCCACCAGGCGCAAGCTCGCACACGCCCCCGGCGTCGCCACATACTGCTCCACCATATCCTCGATCTCGCCCGCCGTCACCGGCTTGCTGAACAAGTAGCCCTGCATCTCGTCGCACTCGTTCTCACGCAGGAAAGCACACTGCTGCTCGGTCTCCACGCCCTCGGCAATCACCTTCAGATTCAGCTTGTGCCCCAGCGAGATCACCGCCATCGCAATCGCCTGGTCGTCCGGGTTTTCGGCCAGCTCGCTGACGAATGACTTGTCGATCTTCAGCCGGCTGATCGGGAAGCTCTTCAGCGCCGACAAGCTCGAATACCCGGTACCGAAGTCGTCCACCGACAGCGACACGCCCATGGCCTTCAGCTCGCGCATCTTGTCGACCGCCTTTTGCAGGTCGCGCATGATCAGGCTCTCGGTGACTTCGAGCTCCAGCAGTTCCGGCGGCAGGCCGGAATCCTGCAGCGCCATCGCCACGCGCTCGACCAGGCGCGATTCCTCGAACTGGCGCGCCGACACGTTTACCGACACGGTGATCGGCGGCAGGCCGCAGGCGCGCCAGGTCTGGGCCTGGCGGCAGGCGGTGCGCACTACCCATTCGCCGATCTGCACGATCAGGCCGCTTTCCTCGGCCAGGCCGATGAAGCGCTGCGGCGACACCACGCCGTGTTCCGGATGGTGCCAGCGGATCAGCGCCTCGACGCCGAAGATGCGCCCGCTCTTGAGGTCGACCTTCGGCTGGTACAGCAGGTGGAAGCGGTTACCCGTCGCGCCGTCGCCATCGACCGTCTCCTGCACCGCATGGCGCAAACCGTCGAGCAGCATCAGCTTTTCCTCGACGCTGGCATTCATCTCGCGTGCATAGAACTGGAAGTTGTTCGAGCCCAGGTCCTTGGCGCGGTACATGGCGGCGTCGGCGTTCATCAACAGGGCGCTGGCGTCGGCGCCGTCGCGCGGGTACATCACCACGCCCATGCTGCAGCTCACCTGCACCGCCTGACCGCCCACCTGCACCGGCTCGGTAACGGCCACGCGGATCTTTTCCAGCAGCGGCGTGAGGGCCAGCGGGTCCTGGCCCTGATCGGGCAGCAGGATCACGAATTCGTCGCCGCCGAAGCGCGCCAGGGTGTCGTTGCGGCGCAGGCAGGCGCCCATGCGCTTGCTGACCACCTTCAGCAGCTCGTCGCCGGCCTTGTGGCCGAGGCCATCGTTGACCAGCTTGAAGCCGTCGAGGTCGACAAAGGCCAGGGCCACGCCGCTTTCCTGGCCGGACGCGTTGCGGATCGCCTGGTCGATGCGGCCGTGCATCAGGTTACGGTTCGGCAGGCCGGTCAGTTCGTCGTGGTGCGCCATATGGAAGATGCGCTCTTCGGCCAGCTTGCGCTCGGTAATGTCGCGCACGATCGCCACCACGCCGTCTTCCACCGCCACTACCTGGCGCTGCAGCCAGCGTCCCTTGGCGCCGCGCGCGGTGGCCAGCCATTCGCCTTCGCGCGGCGCGCCGCTGCTGGCGACCAGCACGAAGTCGTCGAAGATGCCGTTATCGCGGTAGTGCGGCAGGAGTTCGCACAGGCAGCGGCCACGCAGCTGCTCGCTGGTCAGGCCGAAGATCTTCTCGGCGGCCGAGTTGGTCGCTTCGATTTCGAAATCGTGCACCTTGCCGCGGGCGTCGCGCACGGTGCGGAACACGCAGAAGGCGTCCAGGCTGCCCTCCGAGGCGGCGGCATAGGTTTCCTGGGCGCGGCGGGCGCGGCGGCGCGCCTTGGTCAGCTGCCAGGACCACAGGGAGATCGTCGCCACCACCAGCAGCAGCAGGGCGCTGGCGCCGCCGGCGACCAGCAGCCAGGTGCGGCGCGCGGCCTCGTAAGGCGCGAACTGCTCGTCGCGGGACAGGCCGACCACGATCGCCAGCGGGAAGCCGTGCAGGCGCTGGATGCCGGTGTAGCGCGCCACGCTGTCGGGCGGGCCGCCGCGCAGCGCGATGCTGCCCGGCGCGCCGTGTCCCAGCTCGATGCGCTGGCCCCAGCTGATGGTCTCGCCGATGCGCAGCGCGCGCATCGCGCCGTCCAGTCCGGCCAGGCCCAGCATGCCCTGCGCGCCGTCGCGCGCGGGTTCGTAGGCGCTGGTGAAGTAGGCCGGCTCGACCTCGACGATGGCAATTCCGGCGAAGCGGCCGGCGGCGTCGTTGATGCGGCGCGTGAAGTGCAGGTGCGGCTCGGCCTTGGCGGCGTCGGCCACCGTGGCGCTCACAAAAGGCTCGCCCTCGTCGTTGTCGCGGTGGTAGAGGAAATAGGCGGCGTTCGAGACGTCGAGCGCGTTCTCCTCAGGATTGCTGGCGACGATGCGCCCGCCGCGGTCGGCCACGGCCACCACGAACACCAGGCCGGGCGGCAGCAGGCCCTGTTTGCGCAGCGCCGGAATGGCGCCTTGCGCGCCTTTCAGTTCGACCGCGTATTTCAGCACCTTCAGGGTCTGGTCGATGCCGTTCAGGCTGCGCGCCATCTGGGCCTCGTAGGTGTCGAGGCGCTCCTGGGTCGCGGTGCGCGCGGCGACGGCGGCCGAGGTCCGTTCCGAATCGATGATCCTGAAGGTCAGCAGCCACATGGCGCCTACCAGCAACAGGGCGAAGACGGGCAGGGCGACGTGGGTTTCGAGGCCGCGCCCGAGCCAGATGGCAAGGCGTGCGCGGTGGGCCAGGCGGCCGGCTTTGGCTTGGATGGTCGGCATGCTTGTCTCAGTGCACCAGCAGGACCTGGCGCACGCTCGGGTCGAGCGCCTCGCGGTCGATGTAGCCGATCAGGCCGGGATCGTCGGCGACGGCGCGACGAACGGCGGCGCTGTCCTGTACCTCGCGCGGCGGCTGGCCGCGTCCGGTGAACACCATCTTCGACCAGTGCGCCTTGAGCAGGGCAGGGGTCTTGCCGGCCACGCGCAGGTAGAACTGGTTGCGCTCGGACGAACCGATCGGCTGGTCGAGCGCGGTGGCCAGGGCACCGCCGGGAAAGCGCGCGCTCTGGCCGAGGAAGATTGCGGCGACCTGGTCGGGGCGCAGGGCGTCGACGCTGCTGCGCGCGGAGACGATCACGACCAGGTCGCCGGCATGGGCGCCGGCGCAGGCGAGGACGAGGGCGGCGGCGCCGAGCAGCTTGGCTAGGGAAATCATCATGGCTGCCTCAGAACACGAAGTCGACCGTGGCGCTGCCCACGTGTGCGGTCTGGCCGGAACGGAACGCAGGCCCCAGGTTCATCATCGTGCCGCGCGAACCGCCGCGCGGGGTCACGCGGTCGTACTGCAGCTTGAAGGCGACGTTCGGCGCCGCATCCCAGCGCACACCGGCGGAGAACGTGGTCTGGGAGGCGATGGTGCGCAGCAGCGTGTCCACGCCGGCGTTCAGGGCGGCGCCCATGGCAGCGTAGCCGGGCGGCAGGCCGGCCAGGTCGAGGGCATGCGGGCCGGACGGCTTCTTGCCGGCGATGCGCGCGAAGCCGGCATATGGGGTCAGCGCGCCGTAGCGGTAGCCGCCGCTGGCATACACCGAGTTCGTGGTGCCGAGGAAGGAATCGACATGGTAATGGCCCACTTCGGCCAGCAAGAACCAGTTGCCCGGATCGTAGTTCAGGCCGACGCTGGAGGCGGTGGCGCGCTTGCGTTCGGTGATGATGCTGTCGGCCAGGGCCCGGCCCGGTTCGCCAAACGCGCGCAGGCCGGCGAACAGTTCCGGATACAGCGACACCGTCAGGCGCGTCGTGCCGATCGAGGCAGCCAGGCTCAGGTCGCCGATCTCGACGGTCTGCGACAGCCCGGCAATGCCGGAGCCGCGCAGGCGCGCGCCCTGGTACAGCGACATCTCGGTGCGGCCGACGTAGGCCTGGGTAGTGCCGCGCACGGTCTCGCCGTTCCAGCGCCAGGTGAGGTCGGCGCCGTCGCTGTTCGAGATCGGCACGGCGCCGTAGATCTCGACCGGCGTGCGCACCCAGGGGTAGGCATAGCCGACCTTGCGGTAGTCGGCGGCCACGAACATCGGCAGCGCGATGCGCCCCACGCGCAGCGACAGTTCCGGCGTGGCCTGGTACTTGACGTTGGCCCATTCGACCTGCGGACGATAGCTGTAGTCCAGGCGCTGCTCGGTCACCACCTGCAGCACCGCCGACCAGCGCGCATCGATGCGCCAATCGACCTGGGCGCCCAGCTTGCTGTCGACATCGGCGCTCCAGGCATGGCTACGGCCGGCGCCGTCGGCCTTCAGCGCCGAGGAACTGTAGTCGGCATTGCGCTCGCTCGAGTGCACGGCGCCGAGGGTGCCGAAGCCGGACAGCTTCCAGGCCGGCGCTGCGGCGTCGCCCTCCGCGGCGTGGACATGGGCGGTCATCAGCAGTGCCAGCAGGCTGGCGCGCGCGGCGCAGGGCATTAGCTTGCCAGGAAAATGGTTGGGGTACATGGTTTCGTCGATCGGGGAAGAAGCGGCGCGGCCTGGGGAGCCGTTGCTGCATTGCCGGCGGTCCGGTCATGTGCATGGCGCACGAACCGACTGTAGCGAACGCGTTCCTCAAAGTCGATAAATTTACGTATGGAAATAACTGGATGACACTGTATTGTTGTGTTTCGGCAACGCGTGTTATCGAGCAGGTATCGCCGCCTGCCATTGCCGTGGCCGTGTTCGAATTACGTCGGCTTCGCCGGACAGCGCTGTCCGGATCGGCGGCACGCGCTCCGATTCGCCACTCGCCGCATTAGCAAGTATGATGGCGAGGTTCGCACCTTGACACTTTTTCCATTTTCAAACCGATGCGCCGCTGGGTCCTCATCATGCTGCTGGTAATCTATCCGCTCCAGGTCGCCCTGGCCATGGCGGACCAGTGCTGCGTGACCACACCGAGCGGCGTTACCCACCACGTGGCCGAGGGAGAGCCGGGCGCGGCCACCTTGGCGCCGGCCTTCGTGGCCGACGACGGCGTATCGCCCCTGGCCGACCCGCATTGCCCGGCCTGCATGCTCGGGCACATCATCTACCTTCCTCCGGGCGACACGGCCGTGCCAGGCCAGCGCCACGAATCGACGCCGGTTGCCGGCGTCTCTCCCTTCCTGAGTTCGCCTCCGGCGGCCCGTCCCGAACGTCCCAAGTGGCCTGCGCGCGCTGACTAGCGCGCGCAGGATTCTTGACAGGAGCCACCCGGCTCCCGCCCGCCTGCGCGCCTGATTTCCCTTTTCATCAGGAGCCAAGCATGACAACCCACCCCTTGCGGCATTGCGCCGCCGGGATCGTGGCGGCATGGGCGTTCGGCTGTGCAGCCGCCGCGCCCCTGCAGCCCGAACCCATAGCCCTGTCCGGCGCGATCCGTCTCGCCCTCGACGGCCCGCGCCTGCGCGCCGCCGGCCACGAAGCGGCGGCCACTGCCGCCGAGGCCGTTCAAGCCGGCCACTACCCGAACCCGACCCTGGAGTACCTGCGCGAAGGCGAGCAGGCCGGCACCCGCACCACCACCGTCCAGATCAGCCAGCCGATCGAACTGGGCGGCAAGCGAAGCGCCCGCATGGCCCTGGCCGACAGCACGGCGGCACAGGCCAGGGACGAACTGGCGGCGCTGCGCCAGGAAGTGCGGGCCGAAGCCATCGCCGCCTGGTACGCCGTGCGTACGGCCCAGGAGCGCCAGGCGCTGGCCCAGGCGCTCTCGGCCCTGGCCGGCAAGAGCATCGATGTCGCCGCGCGCCAGGTTGCAGCCGGCAAGGTCTCGCCGATCGACGAAACCCGCGCGCGCCTGGCCGCGGCCGAGGCGCGCACCGAACTGAACGCCGCCGCCGCCGACCTGGAGCTTGCACGCACCCGCCTCGGCGCCCTGGTCGGCCGGCCGGCCGACACGCTGGTGCTGGCCCCCGGCGAGGATGCGCCGCTGCCCGTTTTGAAGCCGCTGCCGGCCTTGCTGGCCGAGGCCGCGCAGTCGCTGCCGGTGCGGCGCGCACGCGGCCAGCTGGCGGCGCAGGAGGCGCAGACGCAAGTCGAACGCGCCGCGCGCCTGCCGGACCTGACGCTGACCGTGGGCAGCCAGAAAATCGACGATGTCGGCCGGCGCCAGGCCGTGGTCGGCGTCTCGCTGCCGCTGCCGCTGTTCAACCGCAACGAAGGCAAGCTGCTGGCCGCGCTGCGCCGCAGCGACAAGGCGCGCAACGAACTGGCCGCCGCCGAAACCGAGACTGCGTCCGAACTCGCCACGGCATACACCCGCTACGAGCAGGCGCGCCTTGACGCAGATTTGCTGCGCGCCGAGGTGATCCCGAGCGCGCGCTCGGCCTATGAATTGACCCTTACCGGCTTCGAGCACGGCAAGTTCGCCTTCCTCGACGTGCTGGACGCCCAGCGCACCTGGGCCCGGGTCCAGGCGCGCCAGTGGGCCGCTACCCAGGAAGCCTGGCGCGCCTGGGCCGACATCGCACGCCTTGCCGGCGCCGCGATCGAACAAGAAGGACGAGAACAACCATGAACCGGAAACAGACCATCACGATCGCGCTGATGTGCGCGGTCGCCGCCCTCCTTGCCGCGCTGATGCTGTGGCGCCAGCCGGGCAGTACCCAACAGGGCGGCGAGCATGCCGGCCACGCCGATTCGCATGGCCACGACGACCGCCATGAGGCAGAATCAGGCGCCGCGCCTGCACATTCGGACGAGGACGAGCGCGCCATCGCCATGAGCGAAGCGCAGATCAAGACCGCCGGCATCGCCATCGACAACGCGAAGCCGGCCCTGATCCAGGAACGCCTGCACCTGCCGGCGCAAGTGAAGGCCAACGCCGAACGCAGCGTGGCGCTGGCTGCTCCCGCCGCCGGCATCGTGCAGTCGGTGCTGGTGTCGAACGGCGCTGTTGTGAAAAAGGGGCAGGCGCTGCTGACGGTGAACAGCCCGGCGGTGGCCGGCTGGCGCGCCGACGCCGCCGCCGCCCGCGCACGCCTGGCGCTGGCGCAGACGGTGCAGGCGCGCGAGCAGACCCTGTGGGAGCAGGGCATCTCGGCGCGCCAGGACCTGGACGCCGCCCAGGCCGCGCTGCAGGAAGCGCGCATCGCCGCCGCCGCGGCCCGCAGCCGCCTCGACGCGCTCGGCATCGGGGCCGGGAAGGAACGTGCGCCTGATAGCGTCTCCAGCACCGTGACCCTGCGCGCACCGTACGACGGCGTGGTGGTCGAGCGCCCGGTGGTCGCCGGCCAGTCGGTGGATGAAACCAGGCTGCTGCTGACCGTGGCCGATTTGTCGCAGGTGTGGGTGGAAGCGGCGGTGCCGGGCGTGAACCTGGCACAGGTGAGCGCGGGCATGCCGGCGAAAGTGAGCATCGCCGCCCAGCCGCGCGAGCTCGAAGGCACGGTGTCGTTTGTCGGCCCGGTGCTGGGCGAAGCCACGCGCATGGCGACGGCGCGCGTGATCCTGCCGAACCGCGACGGTCGCCTGCGCCCCGGCATGCTGGCCGACGTCGACCTGATGGGCCAGCCGGGCAATGTGGCGGTGACGGTGGCTGCCGACGCGGTGCAGACCGTGCACGAGCGCACTGTGGTCTTCGTGAGGACCGGCGCGGGCTTTCGCGCCCAGGACGTGAGCATCGGCCGGTCCGACGGCAAGCGTACCGAGATCGTCAAGGGGCTGGACGCCGGCACGCCGTATGCCAGCGCCGGCAGTTTCGTGCTCAAGGCCGATCTCGGCAAGGGCGAAGCCGAGCACGATCACTGAAGGGTAGCCATGTTCCAGCAACTCATTGCATTTGCCATCGCGCGGCGCTGGCTGATCGTCTTTGCCGCCCTGTGCCTGGCCGGCCTGGGCGCCTACAACTATGGCCGCCTGCCGATCGACGCGGTCCCGGACATCACCAACGTGCAGGTCCAGATCAACACCGGCGCGCCCGGCTATTCGCCTTTGGAGGTCGAGCAGCGCATCACCTTCCCGATCGAGACCGTGATGAACGGGCTGCCCGGCCTCGAGCAGACCCGCTCGCTGTCGAAGTACGGCCTGTCGCAGGTGACCGTGGTGTTCGAGGACGGCACCGACATTTATTTTGCGCGCCAGCTGGTGAACGAGCGCCTGCAAGGCGCCAAGGCCGCGCTGCCCCCAGGCCTGGAGCCGGGCATGGGGCCAACCGCCACCGGCCTTGGCGAAATCTTCTACTGGACGGTGGAAGCCAAGGAGGGTGCGCGCAAGCCGGACGGCACGCCCTACACGCCGCAGGACCTGCGCGAAATCCAGGACTGGATCGTCGCGCCCCAGCTGCGCGGCGTGGCCGGCGTGACCGAGGTGAACACCATCGGCGGCTACCTGAAGGAATACCAGGTGGCGCCGAACATGGAGCGCCTGGCCGCGCACGGCCTGTCGCTGGCCACGCTGGTGAACGCCATCGACCGCAACAACGCGAGTGCCGGCGCCGGCTACATCGAGCGCGGCGGCGAGCAGTTCGTGGTGCGCACGCCGGGGCAGGTCAAGTCGCTCGACGAGATCCGCAACATCGTGCTCGACGTGGTCGAGGGCGCGCCGATCCACGTCGACGACGTCGCCGAGGTCCAGTACGGCCGCGAACTGCGCACCGGCGCCGCCACCGAGAACGGGCGCGAGGTGGTGCTCGGCGCCGTGTTCATGCTGATCGGCGAGAACAGCCGCGCCGTGGCCGAAGCCGCGCGCAACAAGCTGGCCCTCGTGAACCGCTCGCTGCCGGCCGGCGTGCAGGCCTTGCCGGTGTACGACCGCTCGGTGCTGGTGAACAAGGCGATTGCCACCGTGCGCAACAACCTGGTCGAAGGCGCGCTGCTGGTGGTGGCGATTTTATTCCTCTTCCTCGGCAATTTGCGCGCGGCGCTGATCACGGCGCTGGTGATCCCGCTGACCATGCTGATGGTGTTCACGGGGATGGTGCAGGCCGGCGTCAGCGCCAATTTGATGAGCCTGGGCGCGCTCGATTTCGGCATCATCATCGACGGCGCCGTGGTGATCGTCGAGAACTGCATCCGCAGGCTCGGGCTGGCGCAGGCGGCAAAGGGGGGATTGCTCACGCGCGAGGAACGCTTTGCCGAAGTGGCGGCGGCGGCGGCCGAGGCACGCCGGCCGCTGCTGTTCGGGCAGCTGATCATCATGACCGTCTACCTGCCGATCTTCGCGCTGTCGGGCATCGAGGGGCGCATGTTCCATCCGATGGCGATCACCGTCGTCATGGCGCTGGTGGCGGCGATGATCCTGTCGGTGACCTTCGTGCCGGCGGCGGTCGCCCTGTTCGTCAACAAGGCGGTGCCCGAGCACGAGAACCGCGTCATGGACCGTGCGCGCGGCGCCTACCGGCGCATGCTCGACTGGGTGCTGCGCAACCGGCCGGTGGCCCTGAGCTTTGCCCTGCTCAGCGTGCTGCTGTCCGGCGTGCTGGCCACGCGCCTCGGTACCGAGTTCGCGCCGAACCTCGATGAAGGCGACCTTGCCGTGCTGACGATGCGCATACCGGGCACCAGTTTGTCGCAATCGGTGGCGATGCAGCAGCAATTGGAAAGCGCGCTGCTGAAGGAATTCCCCGAGATCGAGCGGGTCTTCGCGCGCATCGGCACCTCGGAAGTGGCGACCGACCCGATGCCGCCGAACGCGGCCGACAGCTACATCATGCTGCGCCCGCGCGCCCAGTGGCCGAAGCCGCGCAAGACGCACGCGCAGTTGGTGGAAGCGATCACCGAGGCCGCGAACCGCATCCCCGGCAACAGCTACGAGTTCTCGCAGCCGATCCAGCTGCGCTTCAACGAGCTCATTTCCGGCGTGCGCAGCGACGTGGCGGTGAAGGTGTTCGGCGACGACACCGAGGCGATGGAAGCCACGGCGCGGCAAGTGGCGCGCGTGCTCGGCGGCGTGCGCGGCGCGGCCGAGGTGAAGGTCGAGCAGACCGAAGGCCTGCCGGCGCTGACCCTGACGGTGGACCGCATCAAGGCCGCGCGCTATGGCCTGAACGTGGCCGACGTGCAGGACGTGTTCGGCACCCTGGTCGGCGGACGCGACGTCGGCATGGTGTTCGAGGGCGACCGCCGCTTCGCCATCACCGTGCGCCTGCCGGAAGGGCCGCGCAACGACATCGACAGCCTGCGCCAGCTGCCGATCGCGCTGCCGCCGGTGAACGGGCACGCGGCCAGCATTCCCCTGTCCGAGATCGGCACCCTGGCCTTTGTGCCGGAAGCGAACGGGATCAGCCGCGAGAACGGCAAGCGCCGCATCGTGGTGACGGCCAACGTGCGCGAGCGTGACCTCGGTTCATTCGTGGGCGAGCTGGATGCGGCCCTGGCCAAGGTGAAGCTGCCGGCCGGGACCTGGCTCAGCCTGGGCGGGCAGTTCGAGAACCTGCAGGCCGCCAGCAAGCGCCTGGGCCTGGTGATTCCGGCGGCGCTGGCGCTGGTATTCGCGCTCTTGTACCTGATGTTTAACAGCGTGAAGGATGGGCTGCTGGTGTTCAGCGGGATTCCGTTCGCCATGACCGGGGGTGTGCTGGCGCTGTGGCTGCGCGGGCTGCCGCTGTCGATCTCGGCGGCGGTGGGCTTTATCGCGCTGTCGGGCGTGGCGGTGCTGAACGGGCTGGTGATGATCTCGTTCGTACGTTCCTTGCGCGAGCAGGGGCATGCGCCGGAATTGGCGATGCGCGAGGGGGCCGAGGTGCGGCTGCGTGCGGTGTTGATGACGGCGCTGGTGGCCTCGCTCGGCTTCCTGCCGATGGCGCTGGCGACCAGTACCGGGGCCGAGGTGCAGCGGCCGCTGGCGACGGTGGTGATCGGCGGGATCCTGTCGTCGACGGCTTTGACCTTGCTGATCTTGCCGGCTTTGTACACGTGGGTGCATGGCATAAAGGGACAGCGTCGAACATGAATAGCGATGTGACGTGAACTATGTGCCGGCAGACAAGCGTTTGCCGGTGCTAGCTTCTTATTTTGGTTTGTACATGATTTGGCAACTTCACCGAACAACGACTGCTGTTATCGCATAGCACGCGTTTGTTTAATGTTCTAGCGCCAGAAATGCCGCGAGCTTCTGATCCAAAGCACTGCGCTCCTGTTGATATGCCGCCTCGGATTTTTCAAGCTCGGTTAGCGCCTCTGCGAACTCTGCTTCAGTCAGATTGACGCCGCTGTGTAAGCTCGGTCCGCGGGTCCGATATGTTCGTAATGCTAACTCATGAAGATAAATAGCGATTTCCTTATTGAAGAGCCAGCGCGCCGCATGCAGAGAGTTCTCAAGCTCTTCCACTGCCATGACATTCATCTTATCCGTACGTATATTTTGTAAAGCGTTAAGGGCTAGCTTATAGATAGCGATCCGCTTGTCAAAAAGATCCAGCTTGAGCTTATTTCGAGCCGTTTTCCACTGCCTGTTTGCGATAAATCCTGCAATCACAGCCGCGAACAAGGCGACCACAGGGGTGCCTAGAGCCTTTGCGTAGTCAACCCACAAAGGCAAATTTTCTTCGTTCATAGTTAATAACTTGGATGATTTTTAGTTGGGCGCCCACACACGTGAATATTTTCGCTGATCTACTTACGCACCGCGCGTTCGGAATCGTTCAAATGAATGAATTGATTTGAAATTCCGTCATAGCAGCGTTCCACCTCATCCAACGCCTTGGCGTACGACGGCTGCCCCGTCACGCCCAAGACATTCCACTCCTCGTCGCAATATAAGATCAGGTAGTCCTTCAGCTCTTCATCCAGGCTCTTGCAGATGGCGATGCATGGAACGGCGCCGAGCAGTTCATCATCGGCAAACAGGCGCTTCTTGCCAGTGAATGTCACTGAGGTGTCAACGAATGCATAGGCGATGACGCGATCGCTGCCTATTGCTGGTGGTGGAATATCACTGCTGGGTGTAGCCATCGCGTGAACCTCGGTTGGCAGTAAGCGTGCTAAATCATAAACCCAAGCAGATCTCGCGTCCGAATGTCAGACTTGACCCTCGCTGTACAGGCTGTTCTCTGCCGTTATGGCAAATTCAAGTCCATGCCCAGCTTCGTGGCAAGAAGCCAGGTGCCGAATACGAGAATCAGGGCCAGTATCACGAAGATGATAGTCACCTTGATGGCCGTGCGCAGCACCGCGCGCCGCTCCGTCAGCTTGCCCTTTTTGCCCTGGTCGTAATGCCACTTGATGGCAAAGAACATGCCCGTGCCTAACACGAGAAACTTGAACGCAAAGGCGAGAATCGGGAACCATTCCATGATGTGGGTATTTCCAGGCTATGAGTTGACACTATCTATCGTGAGTAGCACCACGGCGGCTGCCATGGGACGATGGTGCTGCTACCTATTTCGGGACATACTACGCAAAAGCAATCTCCATACATCGAGACAAATTGTCCCAGTTGAAAACCATACAAGATGAGCACCTGCCAAGCTGGCTGCCGCGACTGGCTGCGCGCGCTGGGCCACGTTTCTTGCAGATTGCCGATGCCTTGCAGGCGGCGGTAGCGGGCGGGGCGCTGAAGCCGGGCGACCGTCTGCCACCGCAACGCCAGTTGGCGGCGCAGCTGGACGTCGACCTGACGACCGTCACGCGCGCCTACAACGAAGCCCGGCGCCGCAACCTGCTCGAGGGCCGCGGCGCGCGCGGCACCTATGTGGCGGCGCCGAAAGTCGAATTGACCGCGATCCTCGACCTGAGCATGAACACGCCGCCACCGCCGGATGGCGTGGACTTCGACGACCTGTTGAAGCAAGGCTTGTCCCAGGTGCTGATGCGGGCGGACAACGCATCGCTGATGACTTACCACCTGGGCGGCGGAAGCGATGCCGAGCGCAAGGCGGGCGCCACCTGGCTGGCGCCGATGTTCGGACAAGTCGATGCCGGGCAGGTGCTGGTCTGTCCGGGTGCGCAAGCAGCCATCGCCGCCTTGATCCTGGCGCTGACCGAGCCTGGCGATGTCATCCTGGCCGAGCCGATGAGTTACCCCGGCTTGCGCGCCGCCGCGACCCAGTTCGGCCGGCGCATCGTTGCGGTGAATGCGGACCGGCACGGCATGCTGCCCGCGATGCTTGAGGAAGCCTGCCGCCAGCACCAGCCGCGGCTGGTCTACCTGAATCCAACCCTGCAGAATCCAACCGCGATCACCATGCCGGAGCGCCGGCGCAGGGAGCTCGCCAGTGTCGCCAGGCGCTGCCAGGTACGCATCGTCGAGGACGATCCCTACTGGCTGCTTGCCGAAGCCCCGCCGCCGCCGATTGCCGCGTTCGCGCCGGAGCAGGTGGTCTATATCTCCACCCTGTCGAAATGCCTGACGCCCGGCTTGCGGGTCGCCTTCGTGCTGGTACGCGACCCGGTCGAGCGCGAACGTTTCCTGGCCGCGCTCAGGTCATTCGCGCTGATGGCCGCTCCCCTGACGGCGGCACTGGCCACGCAGTGGATACGCGACGGCTCGGCTGGTAAGTTGCTGGAAGGCGTACGCAGCGAGGCGCGCCTGCGCCACCGGATGGCGCGCGATGTCCTGGCGGGGCGTTACAGCGGAGCGGGCGACGGCCTGCATGTATGGCTCGCGTTGCCGGCCTACTGGAGCTCGGGGCAACTTGCGCGCGCAGCCGGGGGCGAGGGCATCGCCGTCACGCCGGCCGAGGCGTTTGCAACCGGGGAAGAATCCGTGAATGCGATCCGGATTTCGTTAGGCAGCATCAAGGACCGCGAGCGCTTGCGGTCGAGCCTGCAGCGGCTGTCTCACCTGCTTGCGCGCCGGCCCGAGCCGTTCAGCCCTGCCGTGGTGTAACTGTCCAGAAGCACTGCGCTTCGTTCGATAGTGCTAGTGCGGGTCGAGATAAGGCGCCAGCAACGCCTGCACCAATTCCATGAAGGCGAGGGTGCGCGCCGGTACGTAGCGGCGCGACGGATACACAAACGCGACCGGCATCGGCTCGGGCCGGAAGTCCGGCAATACCTCGACCAGTTCGCCGCTGTCGAGGTAGGCGCGGATGCCCACGTCCGGTACCTGGATCAGGCCGAGGCCGGCGCGGCAGGCGGCCTCGTAGCAGGCGGTGCCGTTCACGGTGAGCATGCCGCCGACCGGCGCCACCTGCGTGCGCTCGCCGTCGAACCATTCCCATACCGGGGCGCTGCCGCCCAGCAGCGCGTCGTAGTGGACGATGCGGTGTTGGGCCAGGTCGGCGAGCGTGCGCGGCGTGCCGAATTCCGCGAGATAGGCCGGGCTGGCGCAGTTGACCATGCGGTAGCTGCCCAGCGGGCGCGCGACCAGGCTGGAGTCGGCCAGCGGGCCGGAGCGCAGCACGCAATCGAAACCTTCGCGCACCACATCGACGCGGCGGTCGGTGGTGCTGAGGTTGATCTCCAGGCGCGGATGGCGCGCCATGAATTCCTTCAGGCGCGGCAGCACGATCTTGGCGGCGATGCCGACGGTGAGGTCGACGCGCAGGCGTCCCGTCAGGCCGTCGGCATCGCCGTCGAACATGGCGCCGAGTTCGTCGAACTCGTCGAGCAGGTCGCGGCTGCGCGCGTAGAAGGCGGCTCCTTCCTGGGTCAGCTTCACGCGGCGCGTGGTTCGCTGCAGCAGGCGCACGCCGAAGTCTTCTTCCAGTTCGCGCACATTGGCGGACACGGTCGTGTTCGGCAAGCCGAGCTGCTGGGCCGCGCCGCTGAAGCTTTCCAGCTCGGCGACCTTCAGGAAACTGCGGATGGGGTCGAGTTTGTTCATGCCTCGGATTGTGCATGAATTTTGCAGAATCCTTGCGGATTTCGGCAGTTTATCCATCTGCAATGCAAAAATATACTGAGGCCTCATTCAACGAAGGAGCCCAGCATGACCCAACGTATCGCACTCATCACCGGCGGCAGCCGTGGCCTCGGACGCAGCATGGCGCTGCACCTGGCGCAGGCCGGCGTCGATATCCTCTTCACTTACCAGAGCAATGCGGCCGCGGCGCAGGACGTCGTCGCCCGCATCGAGGCCCTGGGCCGCCGCGCCTGCGCGCTGCAGCTCGATACCGGCGACAGCGCCAGCTTCGCCGCCTTTGCCGGCCAGGTGCGTACCACCCTGGCCGATTGGGGCCAGGAGCGTTTCGACATCCTCGTGAACAATGCCGGCGCCGGCGTGCACGCGTCGCTGCTGGAAGTCACCGAAGCGCAGTTCGACAGCATCGTCGCCATGCACATGAAGTCGGTCGTGTTCCTGACGCCGCTTCTCCTGCCAATGATGAACGATGGCGGCCGCATCCTGAACGTGTCGAGCGGCCTGACGCGCTTCAGCCTGCCGGGCTATGGCGTGTATGCGGCAGCGAAAGGCGCGGTCGAGGTGCTGACGCGCTACCAGGCGCGCGAGTTTGCCGGGCGCGGCATCACGGTGAACACGCTGGCGCCGGGCGCCATCGAGACCGACTTCGGCGGCGGCGCGGTGCGCGACAATCCCGAACTGAACCGCATGGTGGCGGGCATGACGGCGCTGGGGCGGGTTGGCCAGCCGGACGAGATCGGCGGCGCCGTCGCGGCCCTGCTGGCGGAAGGAAATGGCTGGATGACTGGCCAGCGCATCGAGGTGTCGGGCGGAATGCTCCTGTAACGCGCTCTACAGCAGAGCCCGTGTCTGGATGGCAGACTTGACCCCCGTTGTTTAATCGTCAGCCCAGAGCCGCTCGCCGGTGTGTTCCACGTGCGTCAGGTAGAGGCGCAGGTCGAGCTCGAACTGGTGGTACTGCGGCTCCATCCAGCAGCACAGCTTGTAGAAGGCCTTGTCGTGGTCCTTTTCCTTCAGGTGGGCCAGTTCGTGCACGGCGATCATGCGCAGGAATTCCAGCGGCGCATCGCGGAAGACGCTGGCAATGCGGATCTCGTGCTTGGCTTTCAGCTTGCTGCCCTGGACGCGCGAAATCTGCGTGTGCAGGCCGAGCGCGTGCTGGACCACGTGGATCTTGCTGTCGTAGGCGACCTTCGATACCGGCTGGGCGTTGCGCAGGTACTCAATCTTCAGCTCCTGCACGTAGTCGTAGAGCGCGCGGTCGGTGCGCAGGCCGTGGGCGCGCGGGTAGCGCGAGCGGAGCAGGGGGCCGAGGCGGTTTTCGCCGAGCAGGCCGGCGGCTTGCTGGCGCAACCCGTCGGGATAGGCGGTGAGGTACTTGAGTGCTTGCATAGGGACGCGAATGTAGCACAGCACGGCGCCGCGTGCCGGCCGCGGCTGCTCGGCCTGGGGCACGCGTGCGCCGCTGTACTGGAGCGGGTCTTATCCTTGTTCGTCCGATACCGGCATCAGGAGAACAAGATGGACACACTGGATTTTCAAAGCTGCATCGACGCCTGCAACGCCTGCGCCAACGCCTGCGACCATTGCGCGGCCTCGTGCCTGAAAGAAGAAGACGTCAAGATGATGGCCAGGTGCATTGCCACCGACATGGATTGCGCCCAGGTGTGCCGGCTGGCGGCGAGCCTGATGGCGCGCGGCAGCGAGCATGCGGCAGCGTTCTGCCGCCTGTGCGCCGAAGTGTGCCGGAACTGCGGCGAGGAATGCGCGCAGCACGAGATGGACCACTGCCAGCAGTGCGCGGCGGCGTGCCGGCGCTGTGCGGAAGAGTGCGAGAAGATGGCCGCGTAATACAGCTTGCATGAACGCCAGGGCAGGAACGGCGATCGCAGATAATCACCCATGGGATGCGGCGCGTCTGTGCATGGGTCACGCGTGGGCACGAGGTGCCCACCCTACGGTTCCAAGCCGCGTGTCGATACGAGCGGCGGCGCGACATCCGACCGCGCAGGTCCACTCGACGGCAGACCTGCGCGGCATACTTCAAGCGGGCAGACAGGATCCGTCCCCGTTATTCCTCCTTGCCCCCCTGGCGGTTGCCGGCTGCCTTGGCTGCGCTGGCGGCGCGGTTGGCGGACTGCCGGCTTTCGCCGCCCTTGCGGCCGATGTCGGCCATGTGTGCACGGTTGCGGCTGACTGCCTCACCGCCTTTCTGCCCCGCGCGGCGCGCTTCTTCGGAATCGAACTCGTGCGCCGTGCCCTTCTGGTGGGCGGCCTGGCCACCCTTGCTGGCGATTTCGCGCTGCTGGTTCTGGTCCATTGCCGCGAAGCCGCGCTTGGCCGGCCCGCTGCTGCTTCCGCTGCCGCTGCCGCTCTTCTGGGCGCTGCCGCCGGAGCTGCCCGCGCTCTTGCCGCTCTCCTTACTCGTCGCCATGTCGCTCTCCTGGTTGCCCTGCACGTGGATGGAAGTAGATCGCTACTCAGAGATCGCTACTAAGCGCTGCATTGCTGCGCTCGTGCGGTTAGAGACACCACGGTCCCGTTAGTTCCATCAGTCCGGTGCGCGCGGCGGCAGGCGCATGCCGGCGTGCGGTTCCATCGCGTCGATCACGTCCGGGGCTTCGTTCAGGTCTTCGTCGAGCTCGCGCCGGCGCGCCTGCATCTTGCGCCCCAGCGCGGCCAGGTCGATGCCCGAGCTGCGCGCGGTGTCGAACATGTCGGTCTCTTCAATCGCCACGTGGTGCTCGACTTCCTCGGCCAGCACCGCGACCGTGGCCTCGAAGTGGTCGTCGCCGGGGTACATGACTTCCAGCTGGCTGACCAGCTCGCGCACGCCGGCGTGCTCGACCTCGGCCTCGTCCATCATCTCGTCGTCCTCGGCGGCTGCGCGCACGAGCGGGTAGAACAGTTCTTCCTCGACGATGGCATGCAGGGCCAGTTCGTAGCAGATCTCGTCGACCAGTTCGGCCTTGCGCTCGTCGTCGTCCTCGATGCCGCGCAGGCGTTCGAATTGCGCGAACAGCTGGCGGATCCTGTCGTGTTCGTGGCGCAGCAGCGCGAGCGCGTCTGCCGGCCGGTCCTGGCGTTTGCCGGATGGTGCCATGGGAGCCTCCGTTCGATAGAAGTAGCGAGCGGCGTCAGCGAAGCGGCGCGTGCGCGGCCTTGCCGTCGGGTGCAGCGCCGCTCTGCATGTAGCTGTCGGCGCCGCGCGCGGCCTGCCAGCTGCTGTTGTTGGCGTCGCGCGCCAGGTTTGCCGTGCCGGCGCCCAGCACTTTCATGAGTTCGCCCTGCCAGGCGCGCAGGTGCTCGACCGTCGGCTGGGTTTCGCGCATCGCGACCGCGCCCATCTGGAACGGGTCCCTGCAGGCGGCCAGGGCGCGCCCGAAGCGGAGTTGGTCGTCGAACATCTGGCGCATCATGCGCAGGTTCAGCTCGCCGATCTGGCCGGCGGCGTCGACCGCGTGGCGCGTCATCTGGGTGAAAAGGTCGACCTGCGTGTCGAGTTGCGCGCGCAGGGCGGGATTATCGGTGGGGAAGGTCGGCATGCTGTCCTCGAAGTGGGCGGTGGGTTGGAAAGAGCGTCGAAGTAGACGCTCCCAGGCCGCACAAGTTCAAGGAAATTGCACGCGCCCTGAAACGGGTCAAGGCGCGTGCTTGAAGCGATGAAGCTCAGGCGTCGGCTACTTTGAGCACCAGCTTGCCGAGGTTCTTGCCCTCGAACAGCATCAACAGGGCCGACGGGAAGTTCTCGAAGCCGTCGACGACGTGCTCGCGGGTCTTGAAGCTGCCCTCCTGCATCCAGCGCGCAATGGTGGCCACGCCTTCCGGATAGCGCGCCGCGTAGTCGGTGACGAGCACGCCTTCCATGCGCGCGCGGTTGATCAGCAGCGACAGGTAGTTGGCTGGGCCTTTCACGGCGCCTGTCGCGTTGTACTGGGAGATGGCGCCGCAGATGACGATGCGCGCCTTCATGTTGATGCGTGCCAGCACCGCGTCCAGGATGTCGCCGCCGACGTTGTCGAAGTACACGTCCACGCCCTGCGGGCAATGTTCCTTCAGCCCCGCCTGCACGGGGCCGGCCTTGTAGTCGATGCAGGCGTCGAACCCGAGTTCCTCGACCACGAAGCGGCATTTGTCTTCGCCGCCGGCAATGCCCACCACGCGGCAGCCCATCTGGCGCGCCACCTGGCCCACCGTCATGCCGACCGCGCCGGCCGCGCCCGACACCACCACGGTTTCGCCCGGCTTCGGCTGGCCGACGTCGAGCAGGCCGAAGTAGGCCGTCATGCCCGGCATGCCGAGCGCGTTCAGCCAGGTCGGCAGCGGCGCCATGCGCGGGTCGACCTTCGCCAGCATGGCGCCCTTGTCGTCGGCCGGGCCGCTCCAGTAGCGCTGCACGCCCATCACGCCCATCACGGTGTCGCCGCTGCTGAACTTGGAAGACTTCGATTCCTCGACGATGCCGATGCCGCCGGCGCGCATCACCTCGCCGATATTCACCGGACGCACGTAGGATTTGCCCTCGTTCATCCAGCCGCGCATGGCCGGGTCGAGCGACAGGTAGAGGAGCTTGATGCGTACTTCGCCATCGGCCAGTTCGGGCAGGGGCGGCGCGGCGCGCATCCAGTCGCTCTCCTTCGGCACGCCGACCGGGCGGGCGGCGAGAAGGAACTGATCGTTTGCAGCTTGGGTCATGTGGTTGTCTCCGTTCAGGTTGGGTTATCCGACGTGCTCGAAACACTATACCGAAAAAACAAACGGTCGTGCGTTTTCTCGCGTGGCGATTTTTACAAGCCCATGCGACAATCGAACGACCCTTGTCCCGAACCCAGTCCCTACCTGCGAGCCGCCCACCATGACGCATCCGGAATACATCCTGACCCTGTCCTGCAACGACCAGCGCGGCATCGTGCTGCGCGTGGCAGGCTTCCTTGCCGAGCACGGCTGCAACATCATCGATTCGGCCCAGTTCGGCGATCCGGAGTCGCACCTGTTCTTCATGCGCATGCACTTCGCGGCCGAGGACCCGGCGGTGGGCGAAGCCGATTTGCGCGGCGCCTTTGCCGCCTTGTGCGAGCAAGCCGGCATGCGCGGCCAGCTGTACGATGCGCATGCCAAGCCGCGCGTGCTGATCATGGTTTCGAAGATCGGCCATTGCCTGAACGATTTGCTGTTCCGCTACAAGAGCGGCCTGCTGCCAGTGGAAATTTCGGCGATTGTCTCGAACCACATGGACTTCTACCAGCTCGCGGCAAGTTACAATATCCCGTTTCACCACTTGCCGCTGGCAACCGGCGCATCGGAAGACGCGAAGCTGGCCCAGGAAGCACGCGTGATCGAGCTGCTCGACATGCACAGGATCGACCTGGTGGTATTGGCGCGCTACATGCAGATTCTGTCGCCGGGCTTGTGCGAGGCATTGAAGGGCAGGGCGATCAATATCCACCACTCCTTCCTGCCGAGCTTCAAGGGCGCGCGGCCGTATGCGCAGGCGCACCGCCGCGGCGTGAAGCTGATCGGCGCCACCGCCCACTTCGTCACCGGCGATCTGGACGAAGGCCCGATCATCGAGCAGGATGTCGAGCGCGTGGACCATGCGATGACGGTCGAGGAATTGACGGCGATCGGCCGCGACGTCGAGTGCGTGGTGCTGGCGCGGGCGGTGAAATGGTTCGTGGAACATCGGGTTCTGCAAAATGGCGACCGGACGGTCGTCTTCAAATAACGAGATAAAGTATCAATGGCGCTGAAAGCAACGATCTACAAGGCTGACCTGCAAATCGCGGATATGGACCGCAACTATTATGCGGAGCACGGGCTGACCATCGCCCGCCACCCGTCGGAAACCGACGAGCGCGTGATGATCCGCGTGCTCGCCTTTGCCCTGCACGCGAGCGAGTCGCTGACCTTCACCAAGGGCCTGTTCGACACCGACGAGCCGGATTTGTGGCAGAAGGACCTGACCGGCGCCATCGACACCTGGATCGAAATCGGCCAGCCCGACGACAAGCGCCTGCTGAAGGCCTGCGGCCGCGCCGAGCACGTGTTCGTGTACAGCTACAGCGCCACCAGCAGCATCTGGTGGAAGGGCATCGCCAACAAGGTGGACCGTGCGCGCAACCTTACCGTCATCAACATCCCGGCCGAGGCCAGCGCCGGCCTGGAAAAACTGGCCAAGCGCGCGATGCAGCTGCAGTGCACGATCCAGGACGGCCAGATCTGGCTGACCGACAGCGTCGACACCGTGCTGGTCGAGCGCGAGACACTCAAGGGCGGGGCCTGATCTATAATCGTCCGATCATCCATTTCGCGATTTTCCATATCGTTAAGCTGCCCATGAACCGATACCTGATTGCTTCCCTGGCCGCCGGCCTGTTCGCAACGAGCGCGCTGGCGCAAGTAACCGTCACCGACCCCTGGGTCCGTGCCACCGTGCCGGCCGCGAAAAGCGCGGGCGCCTTCATGCACCTGCAGTCGGCCACCAACGCGCGCCTGGTGGGCGTGAGCACGCCGGTCGCCGGCCGCGCCGAGATCCACGAGATGGCGATGGAAAACAACACCATGCGCATGCGCGCGGTGGAGGGGATCGACCTGCCGGCCGGTAAGCCGGTGCACCTGGCTTCGGGCGGCTACCATTTGATGTTCTTCGAGCTGAAGCGCCAGCTGAAAGAAGGCGAGACCGTGCCGGTGACCCTGACCGTGCAGGACGCGGCCAGGAAGCAGACCAGCGTCACGGTGCAGGCGCAGGTCAAGCCGCTGACGTATGTGGCGCCGGCGATGCAGGGGCATCACGGGCATTGAGGCTGGCCTCTGCGGCGACTCTAACCGTACGGTGGGCACTCCGTGCCCACGCGGAACGGCGCGTCACGTTGGCCGGTGATCCGACCGCAAACGCTGAGCGTCGGCGGCGCATCCCAAAGCGTCATGTTGGCTCCGCATCCACGCTCAGCGCCGCGGAGCGAATATTCCAGGCCACGAACTCCCGGATCAGCACGTAACCGCGTGGGCACGGAGTGCCTAGCGCGGCCCGGCCCACCCTACGGTTGCGGTTGCGGGCTTCGTTAGCGTGGCGATGCACCCACCCGCTTGACCTCCCCCGACCCCGCAATCGACTTGCTCACCTGCGGATCGCCGTAATACTTCACATCCCCCGATCCCGCGATCGACACGCCCAGCCGGTTGCGCGGCCACACCACGGCGTCGCCCGACCCCGCCACCGACACGCTGGCGCCGCCGGCCTGCACCCGTCCCAGGTCGACATCGCCCGAGCCCTTGATCGACACCGACAGCTTCTCCACATTCCCGCCCGCAGCCTCGACGTCGCCGCTGCCGGCCAGCGACACCGACAGCGTCCCGGCGTCGACGCCTTTCAGCCGGATCGAACCGGACCCGCCGACGTCGATGTCGAGTCCGCGCGCGCGCAGCGGGTCGGCGTGGATGCTGCCCGAGCCGCCCAGCGACAGGCGCTCGATGGAACGCGCCTGCACCACCACGCGGATCGAGGCGGACTTCAGGGCGAGGTTGCGGCGTGCCGGACGGATCTTCAGCACGCCATCCTCGACCACGGTCTCGATCAGCGGCAGCACGTTGTCGTCGGCTTCGACGGTCACGCTCTCGCTGTTCCCGATGCGCAGTTCGACCCGCCCCGGCGTGCCCAGCGACAGGCCGCTGAAGCCGCTTACCTGGCGGTTCTGCTTGACGATGCGTCCGCTGCCCTGGACCTGTTCGCCGCCCCAGGACCAGGAGGCGGCCGCTGCCTGGCCGGCGCCGCAGAACCCGGCGGCAACGCTGGCGGCGAGGCAGGCGCCGAGCAGGGCGCGTCGGACGAAAGATGGGGCCGTAGGCTTGATCATGGTGTGCTCCTCATGGCTGTCGATGCTGCGACTCTAGCGCAGGGCCGCGAGGTGCGCGCGCGTTGTGCGACGAACTGCAGCGACGCGCGGCCAGGATGCGGCTGGACGGGCGTGGCCGGTGCCGCCGCCGATGGAACTCTGCGTTGCACCGGGGTCTAACCGAAACGGACACCGAACCATCCCGGTGATATGAACAGGCGGAGGACAGCATGGCGAACACAGCGAGCGATCCCGGGCATGCGGGCCATGGCGGGAATAGTGGCAATAGCGGCGGCACTGATGGAAGCGGCGCGGCGGGCGTGTCCGGCCCGGCCAGTGCCATGGGGCCGGGCATCCCGCTCGACAACGATGCCACCCTCGACCTGGCGCGCCGGGTGCGCGCCGCCATGGCCAGGGAAAGCATCGACGGCGCGGGCACGGCGGCCGCGGGGGGGCACCTGAGTCCCGAGGCCTACAAGGACAAGCTGGCCGCCGCCCTGGCCGATGCCGTCGTCGGCTGGCTCATGGCCGACGGCCGCAACGCCGTTCCCGGCCTGCGTACTGAATCGACCGCACCCGCCGACCCGCGCCCGACCCAGGAGCGCGGCGCCGCAAATGGCGGCGCGGCCGGCCAGCCGGCCGACGCCGGCGCGCGCGAGCGCGAGCAGCCCGCGGCGGCAACGGCTCCGGCCGCCGGAGACGGCAAGGGCGAGCTGTCCGAAGCGGTCGGCTTCATCGGCAATCCAAGCGCTCGCGCAGCGGAGGGCGCGGCCGGCATCGGCAAGCTGGACGAGATGCTGCGCGGCTGGCGCAAGTAGCGCCTGCTGACCGATGCGGGCAAGGATGTGAGCCCGGAAATCGCCGTCGGCCGCGACGAATCGCTCGATGCGGCCTTTCTCGAATTGCTGGCCGGGCGCCGCCGGGCGGTCGGCATCGTCCGCACCCGGGGCTTGGCCTACAATGGCAGCTACAGCAATGCGTGGAGCGGCACGTGCTCGCTGGTGGCGCCGAACCTCCTGCTGACCAACCACCATGTCCTGAACTCGCCGGACGTCGCGGCCGTGGCCGAGGTGGCGTTCGACTTCGAGGTGAGCGCCCAGGAGCTCGCGAGCGGGCGCAACACGGTGCCGGCGCCCGGGCGCAGCTACCGGCTGCGTCCCGAGCAGCTGTTCGTCACCAGCCCGACCGACAATGGGCTGGACTATACCTTCGTCTGGATCGACGACGCCGCGGCGACAAACGCCACGCCCCTGAGCATGGAGCGTGCGGCCTTTGCCATCGAAAGCGGCGAGAAAGCCTTCATCATCCATCACCCGAACGGCAAGCCCAAGCGCGTGTCGCTCGACGACACCGACGTGGTCTCGGCCCATCCCGACGGCCCCCTGATCCACTACACCACCGATACCGAACCCGGCTCCTCGGGCGCACCGGTGCTGGACCGAAGCGGCCGGCTGATCGCCCTGCACCATGCTTCGCGCCGCAACAGCGAGGGCCTGCGCACGCCGGAGGGGTGGCGCCGGAATACGTCAACGAAGGCATCAAGCTCGCCGCCATCGCGCTCGACCTCGAGTCGCGCCGCGCCGGGGAGGCCAGCGCCATGATCGACATGGTGCTCGGCGAAATCTATGGCTCGGACACCCTGACCGGCTTCTTCGGCGCCGCCGGACGCCAGGTCGGCGCCGTCCAGGCCGGCGCCGCGCGGGTTGCCGAGCTGTATGGGGCGACCGACCAGGACCTCGACGTCGGCTTCTGGAACCTCGCCCCGTTTGCCGGCCGCTACACCGAGCTGGCGGGCGACGCCGCCGCCAGGGTCGTCGACCTGGGCCTCGACCTCTGGGCGCTCGGCGGGACCTCCCCGGCCGCCACGGCGGCGCTGGCGCAGGCGATCGAGAGCAAGTTCGGCTTGCAGCTGCAATCCCTGCCCCTGCCGGACGGGGCGCCGCAAGTGCAGCAGACCGGCGCCGTGATGTGGAATCCGGAAACCGTGGAGTGCAGGCCGCAGCCCTGGCCGGAGGATGTCGCTGCGCTGTTCAGGCTGCGCGGCGAAGACTTCGCCGGCGAAACGCAGCCGGCGCCGGGGTCGGGCGACATCTTCCTGCGCCAGCCGGCGCTGTTCCAGGTGCGCGGACGCGGCGGCCTCGCCTTTAACCTGGTGCCGTTCGACCTGGGTGCAGCCGCGGCCGACAGGGGCCGCCGCAACATGGCTGCGTACATCCTCGCACGCGCGATACAGGAAATGATCGAACACCACGGCGCCAGCCACGACTGGCTGCTGGGCGGCGGCTTCGATGCCGAAAGCACGAATGCCAGCCTGGCGGCATGGGCCGGCAAGGGCTACACGCCGGCGTCGGCGCAGGACGAGGCGGGTGCGGCCCTGAGCTACCTGAAATGCCCGGGATCCGGCGTCGGCCAGGTCTTCCTGTCGCCGAACCTGTCGCGCCTGTACGGGCCGCAGGACGTGTTCCGCGTCGCCAGGGAGAAAAGCCAGGCCGATTACCTGAGCCGTTTCGGCGAGCACCGCCCGCTGCTGCTGCGCCTGTCCGCACGGGGCGCCGGCGCGGCGCCGGACGCGCACCCGGGACAGGAAGCGGCATTCAACGCGCGCATCGACGCGGCGCTGCGGCGAGCACGGGCCTAGGCGCCTGCCGCTCCAGCACCTCTACATCGGCGCCACACTGATCCGTGCAGCACACATGCCTGCCGGAATTGCACACGCAGGACCGCGACATCCACTACAATCTCGCCCTTTTGACTCCGGCCCGGCCGGAAAGGAAGTGGAAGATGAATGCGGTCCTGTTTCTCCTGGCATTTTGTGTCGGGCTCTTTATTTCGGTGCAGGCAGCCGTCAACAGCCAGCTGGCCCATGCCCTGCATGCCAACTCGGTGGTGGCGGCCTGGATCTCGTTCACGGTCGGCACCGTGGTGCTCGGCATTGCCGCCTTTGCCCGCGGCGGCGTGGGCGAGGCCCTGGGCGCCCTGGTGCACCAGCCGCTGTGGAAGATGAGCGGCGGCCTGCTCGGCGCGGCCTTTGTCTTCGGCACCGTGTTCCTGGCGCCACGTATCGGACTGCTGAACCTGGTGGTGCTGGTGATCGCCGGCCAGCTGATGATGTCGATGGCAATCGACAACTTCGGCCTGGTCAACATGGCCGTGCGCAAGGTATCGAACATCCGCCTGGCCGGCGCGCTGGTGGTGGTGGCCGGTGTGGCGCTGACCCTGTTCGGCGACCGGATTGTGGCGGCGTTGGAACGCTAAACAATTTCTAGTCAGCAGATGTATTTTCTGGGAGGCATGGTTTTATAATGGTCGAACTTGTCGGAACGACACTTCGATTGACCAAAGAGCCACGCCAGATGGAACATCACCAGTCCTCGCAAATCCCCACGCTGACTTACATCGAGAACGAAGACCACCCGGTCTTCGGGACGCTGGTCGAGCAGATCCTGCACCTGCTGAATTCCCGCCTGGTGTTCTCGGACATCATCATCCACCAGAACAGCCCGCTCATGCTGCGCCAGCCGAAGGGCCTGGTGGCGGTCACGGATTCGCCGATCACGCGCGAGGAACTGGAAGAATTCTTCGACGTCATCGAGCCGAACTGGGCCGAGCGCATCGCCGACCGCGCCTTCGACCGCTCGATCGACCTGCACACGGCGCGCATCCGCGCCAACTGCTTCAGTTTCCAGGGCAAGAAGCGCTGGGGCTGCGTGATCCGCCGCTTCCCGAAAGAACCGCTGCCATTGGCCGAACTCGGCCTGCCGCGCGATGCCCAGGAATTCGCGCAGCTCACCAGCGGCCTGGTGCTGATCATCGGCGACACCTGCCAGGGCAAGTCGACCACGATTGCCTCGATGATCGACGAGATCAACAAGCGCCGCTCGGGCCACATCATCACCATCGAAGACCCGGTCGAAACCCTGATCCCCCAGCGCAAATGCATCATCACCCAGCGCGAGGTGGGCAAGGATGGCGACGTCGAGAGCTATTACCTGGGCGCGCTGGACGCCCTGCGCGAGCGTCCGGACGTGATCGTGATCGGCGAAATCCGCGACGCCCAGACCGCCCAGGAAGCCCTGGCCCTGGCCGAATCCGGCCCGCTGGTGCTGGCCTCGCTGCACGCGCGCTCGACCGAGATGGGGTTGCAGAAGATGTTGCGCCTGCTCGGCAGCGCCGATTCGCAAGCCCAGGCGCTGGCGCACGCGCTGCGCGGCGTGCTGTGCCAGGCGCTGCTGCCTTCGCTCGACGCCAACCGCTACTACCTGGCCAGCGAATGCCTGGGCAATACGCCGGCGGTGGCGCGCCTGATCGAGGCCGGCGACCTGGGTGCGTTGCGCGCCCACATGAACAGCGGCCGCGATCCGGGTACGCACACGATGAACGCTTCGCTCGAGCGTTTGCTGGCCGGGCACAAGGTCAGCGTCGAGGATGCGCGCAACGCCACTACCGACCGCGTCGGCTTCGCCGAACTGGTCTGAGCCTTAGTTCAGGCCGAGGTCGAAGTCGAAATCGGAGTCGGTATAGCTACCGCTACCGGTGCCGGAGGCCAGGCGTTCGGCCAGCACGGCCGAGACCACGGCCTGGATCACGTGCACAGCCCAGCGCTCGGTTGCCTTGCGCGGGCCGGCTTTCGCTTCGCCTTCGGTAATCCCGAGCACGGGCGCGATGCAGCCGATGTTCACCGCGTACAGGGCGGTGCCGTAGAGCGTGCCCAGCGCCACCGGCGACAGCGACGGCAGCAGTTCGCGCAGCTTGGGCAGGGCTGCCGCAAAGGCCGCCGAGGCGCCCAGGTGATTCGCGAATTCGACCACGCTGGTGCCGCTGTCGCCGATCATCGCGCGCGACCCGGTCAGGTCGTCGATCCAGTCGACCGCATCGCGGTCCAGCGTCTTGTGCAGCACGCCGCTCTTGCGGCCGGCCACCATGACCGCCGTCGTTACCACGCCTGCAATCAGGCCGCCTACTACTGCTGCTTTGTATCGTTCCATGACTACTCCGCCTTGAAAGGTGAAGGCAATGCGTCATGCGGCCTGCTCGACATCGCCGCCTTGCATTGCCGGGTCGCCTACCTTACCCGCGCTTGCCGGACGCCTCTGTTCGGTTTCAAACAGAATCGCGTGGAAGGGGACCAGGATGCAAGACCCAGCCCTGCCGCCGGAATATCCACGTTGATCTGGAATGGCTAATCGAGCGGCACCGCCCGATACCGGTTCACCTGCGCGCTCGACACCGGCGCCGCTGCATTGCCCCAGCTGGCGCGCAGGTAAGTGACCAGCGTCGCCACCTGGGCATCGTCCAGCACGTGACTGAAGGGAGGCATGCCATACGGACGCGGATTGCCCGTCGTGGCCGGGGCAAAGCCGCCGTTCAGTACCACGCGGATCGCGTTCACCGGTTCCGCCAGGCTCAGCGCCCGGTTGCCCGCCAGCGCAGGGTAGGGCCCGAGGCCCTCGCCGCGCTCGCCGTGGCAGGCGGCGCAATGCTGGCGGTACAGGCGGCTGCCTTCTTCCAGCACCTGGTCCGGTGCGCGCGGCGCCGGCTCGCGTGCCGGGGACGATCCACCCGGCAGCGATTTCAGGTACACCGCCATCGCCCGCACGTCGGCTTCGTTCATGTGCTGCAGGCTCTGCGCCACCACCTCGGCCATCGGTCCGGTGACGCTGGCCCCTGGCGCCACGCCGGTACGCAGCAGCTGCACGATGTGCTCTTCCTTCCACTTGCCCAGGCCCGCTTCGCCGTCGGACGTAAGCGAAGGCGCATACCAGCCGATCGTCGGAATCAGGCCGCCGCCCAGGCCATCGTCCGAGGCGCCAAACCGGTTACGCGTGCTGTGGCAGGCGCTGCAATGGCCGAGGCCTTCGACCAGGTAGGCGCCGCGGTTCCACTGCGCGCCGCGTTTCGCATCCTCTTCGAACACGCCCGGCTTGAAATACAGCAGGCGCCAGCCGGCCAGGGCGAGCTGGCTGTCGTAGGGAAAGCGCAGGGCGTGCGCACGGTTCTGCGCCTGGCGCGGCGGCAGGCTGCGCAGCCAGGCGAACAGCGCGTCGGAATCGGCGCGCGAGACCTTGGTGTAGCTGGTGTAGGGGAAGGCCGGATACAGCAGGCGGCCGTCGCGCGACTTGCCGTTGTGGAGGGCGTTCCAGAAATCGTCGGCGCTCCACTTGCCGATGCCGGTGGCGCGGTCCGGGGTGATGTTCGGCGTGTACAGGGTGCCGAAGGGTGTTTCCATGGCGCGTCCGCCGGCATACGGGGCGCCGCCGCGCGCGCTGTGGCAGGCCATGCAGTCGCCGGCGCGGGCGAGATAGGCGCCGCGCGCGATGTTGGCCGAGGTGGGGCCCCAGGCCTCGGGCGAGGCGGCCGGCACGAACTGTTCGCGCGGCCAGGCGAGGGCGACGGCGATGGCCAATGCGGCCAGCACGCCCAGCACGGCGCCGGCGAGAAGGCGGGCGCGCCGGCTCATGGCGCGCTGCCGCAGGCCATCGGGAGCGGGTGCTCTGGCCGTTCCAGCGGACGCAGGTCGGGCGGCGTCGGCTGGCCGGCCAGCCAGGCCGAGATGGCGGCCACGTCGCCCGGGTTCAGACGCGTCGCAATCGTCGCCATGCAGTCGGGCGCATGCGCGCGGCGCACGCCGTTGCGCCAGGCGCCGAGCTGGGCGTTCATGTAATCGCGCGGCAAATTCAGCAAGCCGGGGATGCCGGGCGCCACGCCGCCCAGGCGCGCGCCGTGGCAGGCCGCGCAGGCCGGCAGCTTCAGCGCCGGGTCGCCGCGCCGCACCAGTTGCTCGCCGCGCGCCAGCACGGCGGCCGCTTCGCGCGGCGGCGGCGGGGCCGGCACCGCCGGGTGCTGGTGTGCGAAGTGGTCGGCGATCTCGTGCAGGTAGGGATCGGACAGGTGGTTCACCATCCAGGTCATCAGCGGATACTGGCGCCGCCCTTCGCGGAAGTTTTCCAGCTGGTTGTACAGGTAGCCGGCCGGCTTGCCGGCGATGCGCGGGAAGTAGACGCCGCCGGCGCGCATGCCGGCCGTGTCTTTCGGCGCGTGGCAGGCAATGCAGGCGGCAATGCGCTGCTCGAGGGTGTCGGGGATGGTGTTTCCAGGCTGCGCGTACGCGCCCAGCGAGGAGGAAACCAGTGCGCCAGCGGCCAGGGTCCGCAGCGCGGTTGCGCCAGGCAGTGAAAAGCGGGAAAAGCGGGGCCGGCTGGTCGTCAAATCGGTTTTCCTGTCGTTGCGAGGCCGGCTGTGCGCCGGCCAGGTGTCACGTCGAAACGGGCGGCGTGTCAGCTTGCCAGGCAAGCCTCGTATTCTGCCCAGCAATCCGATACGAAGGGGTCGCAGACCCGGTAGAACTTCCAGCACAGGTCCGGGTTAGCGGCATGCGCCGCCGTGGTGCCAAGGCTGAGGGCAAACAAGAACCATGCGAACTTGCGTTTCATGTGCATCTCTCCGGTGGGACAGACGGATGACAGAATGATACCGCGCCGTCTGTTTGCGCGGCATCAATATTGCGAAAAAAATAAAGAGCAGCAGCCGGTCAGCGCGCCAGGCAGGCGAGCAGCTGCTCGTAGCAGAGGTCCGGGTCGTCGGTGCAGAGCTGGTACAGCTTGTTGCAGTGCGCCGGGTTGGCGGCGTGGGCAGCCGACAGGCCGAAGCTGAGGGCGAACAGGAACAATGCGACTTTGCGTTTCATGATGTCTCCTGGTACAGACGTGATGGGAGAACGATGCCGCGCCGTCTGGTCACGCGGCATCGCATGGCGAAAAAAAAAGGGGAATTACGCGCGTCCGGGCCGCGCGACAGGCCAAGGACCTATTGCGACTGCGCCACCGTGCGCGGCGCGATGCCGGCGTTCTTCAGCGCGTCGTCGTAGACGGGGGCGTTGAAGCCGTCGATGCGGCGGTTGCCGATCAGGATCAGCGGTACGCCCTTGCCGTCGAGCTTGCTGAAGGCTTCCTGGGCGGCCGGCGACTTCTGCACGTCGTAGTCGACATAGGCGATGCCGCGTTGGTCCAGGTACTCGCGCGCCTTGGCGCAGTAGGGGCAGGTGGAGGTGCCGTACATCACGACCTTGGTGCTGGGGTTCGGGAAGTAGGCGGCGTAGTTGCCTTCGGTGTAGTCACCCTTGAGCCATTGCGGCACACGCGGCGCAATGGTGCCGATGGCGATGCCGGCGCCAATGATGAGGAGGTAGGAAAAGATGGTCTTCAGGTGTTTCAATGCGCTCTCCCGTGGTGACGTGGTCACTTGTTATGCAGGCGTTGTTGCCACAGGAATATTACCGCGCCAATTGTTAAACCGGAGCAGTCAACAATGATAGGTTTTCTGCCAGGTTGTTGCCGGCGTCAGGCGGCGGGCGGCTGTGCGCGCCAGTGGCGGTAGATGCGCAGGGCGACGTGGGCGTCGTCGGCCGCGTACAGGATCTGCTTCTCGGACAGGCGCGGCAGCGCCCAGTTGGTGGTGGTGATGCGCTTCGATTTCGTCAGCGACTGGGCAAAGAAACGCGCCACGGCGGTCTTCGCACCCAGGGTGTTGCGCTCGCCGCGGCGGCGCAGCGCGGTCGAGAGGTCGATCACGTTCTGTGTTTCGATGCCGAGCTTGCTGCGCAGGCGGCGCAAGTCGTCGCCCAGGCCGAAGCCGACCTTCAGGATGGCCGGCGATTCGAGCACGGTGCGCAGCAGGGCGTGCAGCTCCGGGTGCAGCGGCGCCGCGCCTACCTGCAGCAGGTAGGCAGTGTCGTCGGTGGCAAGTTGCACCAGGTGCGGGCCGGTCGATTCCTCGCCCTTGGCGAAGGTCGGCTTGGACTCGGTGTCGAAGCCGACCACGTCGGCCGCCGTCAGCGCCGCCAGCGCGGCTGCGGCGTCTTCGGGCGTTTTCACGAGCCGCACATTGGCCAGGGCGATGCCGGCGTAGGGAGGCAGGGCCTCATCGGCCGGCAGGCCCGTGCCGGTACCCAGGTTCGTGCTCAACGACCGCTCAGCCGCGCGAGAACTTGGAGGCCAGCTGCTGCAGCTTTTCCTGGCGCAGGCGCGCCGCTTCGGCTTCGGCAGCAGCGGCTTTTTCGGCCTTCTTGCGCTCGGCTTCCTTCTTGAAGCGCTGCTGCAGCTGCTCCTTGGCGTGGCTGCGGTGGGTGTCGGTTACTTCCGCGCCGGCAGTGCCGTCGAGGTCGTAGCGCACGGTGGCCTTTTCCATCGCGCGCAGGTAGCGCATCGAGCCGGTATGGATGCCGAGGGCGGCCCGCATGGTCTTGCGGTCCAGGCCAGGCATGCGCGCCAGCAGTTGCTTGTCGATGCCGATCGCCAGCGGCAGGCAGTCGCGGAAGGCAGGGAATTGCTGCTGCAATTGCTTGAGCAGGGTGCGGGCCGACGGGGCCGGCGCCGTTGGCGCAGCAGCCGCAGCGCTGGCCGCAGGGGCGGCGACTTCGGACGCGTTCTCCGCCGGGGTGGCCGACGCGCTGTCCGGCGCGGTATCCGGCGCGCTGTCCGATGCGGGGCTCGGCGTGGTCGCTTCCGCGCTGGTGTTCTCGGCGGGAGTGCTGGTGGTGACGTCGTCGGATTCGGCGGCAGGACTAATGGTGTTCATTGACTTCATGGTAATAGCAGGAAAGCGAAGGATAGCATGCGGGCTCGCACTAGTGCGGCAATCGTGTGGCATTTGCGGGATGCGCTTCGCCGGACAGAACCGGCCAGGCTCGCGCCGCGTGCCGCGAAATCGTGTATGATCCGCCTCTTGCCTTGCGCACGGCTTGCGCCGGCGCAGACGGACGGAAGAGTGGTTTGCTAACAGTCTGGCAATATTATGTGGTTTGTTTATATCCATTATGGGATATTTCAATTGTCACCAATTCTTGCTTTAAGGCATAATGCCGACTATCCCCTCTATTCTTCCTAACCGAGTCTAGATACAAGCCCGTTTCATCCGACGGGCTTTTTTTCGTTCCGACATGCACAGCGCAATCTTGATCACAGCCTTTCGACTCCCTGCCACCTGCACATCCGGCCCTGCCGCATGCTGCCGCAGGAAAAGGCGGGCTTGATTTGCGGCCAGTGCGCCCTTAGCTAGGGCCATTCCCGATTTCCCTTCCCCCGGCCTCAGCAGGCCATGGTGAATTATTGACCTCGCAGGCATCCACCCGCCGCGACAGGAGAGTTTTTTTATGAAGAACACCGCCAAGACCCTGACCCTGACAGCGAAAAAGGCACCGGCAAAAACCACCACGGCCCAGTTGGCCGTGCCCAAGACCGCGACCTCCTATTTCCTCGAAACGGAAGCGGCGGCCAAGGTGACGGTGGTGAAGACCCGTTCGCGCCTGGCCTCGCTGAAGGCGCAGGCCGAGGCGGTGGAAGCTGCCGCTGAAGCGCCTGTTGCTGAAGCGCCAGTTGCTGAAGCGCCGGTCGAACTTGCACAGGTTGCGCTGGCCGACACCGCACCGGCCGTGGAAGCTGCACCGGTTGCCGCCGACCTTGAGCCGGTTGCCGCCGAAGCCGCGCCCGTGCAGCAGGCCGAGCCGGCTGCCGCTCCCGTGGCCGCTGCACCTGCAGTGGCTGCCGCCGCTGCGCCTGCCGACGCCGACGCCCCCGAGGCCGACCTCGGCTACACCGTGCCGACCACCCCGGCGGTCGCCCCGGTCATCGTGCGCAAGCGCACCTCGAAGCTGGCTGCACTGAAAGCCGCCGACGAGCCGGCGCCTGCCGTCGCCGCCGTGGCCGTTCCCGCATCGACCTCTGCCACTGCCGCTGCTGCCGAAGCGGCGCCGAAAGTGGTGCGCACCCGCACCGCGCGCCGCATCGAAGCGGCGGCGCCGACCGTGATCGCCACCGCCGGCGGCAGCAGCGTCAGCAAGACCACCGACGCCGCCACCCTGGCCGCCATCGACACTACCGGTTACCTGCTGCCGCAGGTCAAGGTGCCGGGCCGCCGTGGCCGCAAGCCGAGCGAATTCATGCCGGAGAACGACGAAGTCGCGGCGCTGAACGCCGTCGAGCGCGCCGAACTGAAGGCTGTGTCGAAGGCGCGCGAGCGCAAGGCCAAGGGCGTCGCCGTGCTGAGCGAAGAAGGTTTCTCGGGCGAGGAACTGGAAAAGCGCCGCCAGCAGCTGCGCAACCTGATCAACATGGGCAAGGAGCGCGGCTACCTGACCCATGCGGAGATCAACGACCACCTGCCGGAAAACATCATCGATCCGGAAGCGATCGAAGGCATCATCGCGACCTTCAACGACATGGGCATCGCCGTCTACGAGCGCGCCCCGGAAGCGGAAATGATGCTGTTGTCGGACAACGCCGTGACGCCGACCAGCGAAGACGAAGTGGAAGCTGCGGCAGCGACCGCACTGTCGACTGTCGATTCCGACTTCGGCCGCACCACCGACCCGGTCCGCATGTACATGCGTGAAATGGGCGCCGTGTCGCTGCTGACACGCGAAGGCGAGATCGAGATCGCCAAGCGTATCGAAGGCGGCCTGAAGGACATGGTGCAAGCCATCTCCGCCTGCCCGATCACGATTTCGGAAATCATCACGCTGTCGCACAAGATCGCCAGCGACGAAATGAAGATCGATGAAGTCGTGGACGGCTTCGTCGACCTGAACGAAAACGCCGCCGCGACGACCCCGCCGCCTGCCACTGCCTCGGACGACGATGAGGAAGAAGAGGAAGAGGAAGAAGAAGAGGGCGAATCCGGCGCGGCCGGCGGCGCGGCCGGCTACTCGGCCGAGCAGCTGGCGCAACTGAAGAAGAGCGCGCTGGAAAAGTTCAGGCTGATCGAAGAGCAGTTCGACCGCATGGGCCACGCTTTCAAGAGCGCCGGCTACGGTTCGGCTGCGTATGTGAAGGCGCAGGACATCATCTCGAACGAGCTGCTGGGCATCCGCTTCACGGCGAAAGTCGTGGAAAAGCTGTGCGATTCGCTGCGCGGCCAGATGGACGAAGTGCGTGCCATCGAGCGCGCCGTGCTGGACATCTGCGTGAACCGCTGCGGCATGCCGCGCGCCCACTTCATCAAGGTCTTCCCGGGCAACGAAACCGACCTGGAATGGGGCAACCGCGAAGTCGACTGCGCCTACCCGTACAGCGCCGTGCTGAGCCGCAACCTGCCTGCGATCAAGGAACTGCAGCAGCGCATGATCGACCTGCAGGCACGCGTGGCGCTGCCGCTGGCCGACCTGCGCAAGATTAACAAGCAGATGGCTGCCGGCGAAAAGCGTGCGCGTACCGCGAAGCGCGAAATGACCGTCGCTAACTTGCGCCTGGTGATTTCCATTGCTAAAAAATATATCAACCGCGGCCTGCAGTTCCTGGATCTGATCCAGGAAGGCAACATCGGCCTGCTGAAGGCGGTGGACAAGTTCGAGTACCGTCGCGGCTATAAATTCTCGACCTACGCGACCTGGTGGATCCGCCAGGCGATCACGCGTTCGATCGCCGACATGGCCCGTACCATCCGCGTGCCGGTGCACATGATCGAGACCATCAACAAGATGAACCGCATCTCGCGCCAGATCATGCAGGAAACCGGCAGCGAGCCGGACCTGGCCACCCTGGCCGAGAAGATGGAAATGCCGGAGAACAAGGTCCGCGAGATCATGAAGATCGCCAAGGAACCGATTTCGATGGAAACCCCGATGGGCGAGGACGGCGATTCGCAGCTGGGCGACTTCATCGAGGACAACACCACCCTGGCTCCGCTGGACGCCGCACTGCACGCGTCGATGCGTAACGTGATCAAGGAAGTGCTGGACTCGCTGACCCCGCGCGAAGCCAAGGTGCTGCGCATGCGTTATGGCGTCGAGATGTCGAACGACCACACGCTGGAAGAAGTCGGCAAGCAGTTCGACGTGACCCGCGAGCGGATTCGCCAGATCGAAGCCAAGGCCATGAGCAAGCTGCGCCAGCCTTCGCGTTCGGACAAGCTGAAGACCTTCCTGCACGAGAAGTAATCTGGTTCAGGTTCGATGAAAATGCCGCCCCGTTTCGACCGGGCGGCATTTTTTATTGGTGGTGTTGACCTGCGTATCGGATGATTGTTGGCCTGCGTATTGGATGATTGTTGGTCTGCGGCCTGCTTCAATGGCGGCCTGCGGCCGTGACCGTAGCGTGGGCACTCCGTGCCCACGCGGTACGCACGCGTCCGTAGTCACGGACAGGGAGGTATCGCTCGCACAGCAAGCGATGGCCGTGGCCGGGTTTTGGGTTGGCGGGCGATGCGCCGCCGCCGCGTGCAAAAGGATACGCACGTCACCGCGTGGGCACGGGGTGCCCACCGTACGGTTTCGGCCGCAGGCCGCCATTGATAAGGCCGCGGGCAGATGTTGGCTTGGACCCCGGCAATCACACGGCGCTCAGCCACTTCTCCGCAAACACCTCGGCCGGCACCGGCCGCCCGAAGTAATACCCCTGCGCCTCGCCGCAGCCGAGCGAGCGCAAGGCCTGCGCCTGCGCGCCTTCTTCCACGCCCTCGGCGATCACGTCCAGCCCCAGGTTGCGCGCCATGCCGATGATGGTGGTGACGATGGTGTAGTCGTGGCGGTCGGTCAGCATGTCGCGCACGAAGGACATGTCGATCTTCAGCTTGTCGGCCGGCAGCCGCTTCAAATACGCCAGCGACGAGTAGCCGGTACCGAAGTCGTCGATCGCAATCGCGAACCCGTCCTCGCGCAGGGTCGCCATGGTGCGGATCGAGCCTTCCACGTCCGCCATCAGCCCGCTCTCGGTCAGTTCCAGCGCCAGGCAGCCGGGGGCGATGCCGGCAGCATGGGTGATGCCGCGGATGCTGGCCACGAGGTCCGCTTCTTCCAGTTGCTGGGCCGCGAGGTTGATCCACAGTCGGCCCGGGAAGCGCAGGCCGGCGTCGACCCAGGCGCGCATCTGGCGGCAGGCTTCGCCCAGCACCCAGCGGCCCAGCGCGCAGATCATGCCGCGGCTCTCGGCAATCGGAATGAACACGCCGGGACTGACCCAGCCGCGCCGCGGGTCGTGCCAGCGCAGCAGGGCTTCGGCGCCGATGGCGCGGCCGCTGGCCAAATCGACCTGCGGCTGGAAGTGGAGCTCGAGCGTGCCCTCGGCCAGCGCGCTGGACAGATCCTTGGCCAGTTCGATGCGCTCCAGCAGGCCCACGCTCATTTCGGGCTGGTAGAACATGAAGCCGCCGCCGGCCGCTTTGGCGCGGTACATGGCGATGTCGGCACGCTTCAGGAGGTCGTCCATGCACAGCCCATCGTGCGGGAAGGTGGCGATCCCGATCGAGAGACCGACCGGGAAGGTCTGGCCGTGGGTGGCCACCGGGTCCTGCATGGCGTCGACCAGGCGCTGGGCGATGCGCGCGGCCACGGCGGCGTCGGCGCGCTCGGCCACCACCACGAATTCGTCGCCGGCCAGGCGCGCCAGCACCTCTTCTTCGCGCAGCGCGGCCTGGAAGCGGCGCGCCACCTTCACCAGCACCTGGTCGCCCACGCCGTGACCCTGGGTGTCGTTGATTTCCTTGAAGCGGTTCAGGTCGAGGAACAGCACGGCGAGCGGATCGTCGGTGTGCCCCGCGCGTTCGAGTGCGCCCGTCATGCGCTCGGTCAGCAGGCTGCGGTTCGCCAGGCCGGTGAGGGCATCGTACAGGGCCAGGTTGCGGATCTTTTCGTCGCTGGCCTTGCGCTGGGTGATGTCGGTATTGATGACCAAAAAGGCCTGCGGGCGTTCGTCCTCGTCGCGCACCAGGGTCCAGTAGCCGTCGACGGTAAGCAGGGCGCCATCCTTGCGGCGCTGGGCGATCTCGCCGCTCCATTCGCCGGCATCGAGGGTGATCTTCACCACCGCACCCGATGCGGCTGGGCCGTCGCGGTACAGCCAGTGGTCGATGCGGTGGCCCAGCACCTCGTCGCTGCTCCAGCCGTACAGGCGCCGTTCGCCTTCGGCCAGCACGATGGCCGCCATCGCCACGCGCAGGTGCTTGTCGCCGAGGTCGACCCCGATGCCGTGGCGCGTTTCGCCTTCAGCCAGCAGGGATGCGGCCAGCTCGCGGATCGACGACTTCGGGATCACCGCGCCGAAGTCCTGGCCGCGCATCTGCGCTTCGTCGGCCAGGCCCACGATGTCGCAGAAGGCGCGGTTCATGCTTTGGATGTAGAGCTCGCCGTCGAGCACCATCAGCCCGGTCGGCAGGCTGGCGACGATGGCTTCGGCGTAGCGCTTCAGGGCCCCCATCGTGCGCCGGTCGGTGATGTCGGTGAGGGCGCCGGCGACGCGGATCGCATGGCCGGCCGCGTTGCGCTGGGCGTGGCTGAGGGCGCGGAACCAGCGGTACTCGCCGCTCTTGCAGCGCAGGCGGTAGGTGACGTCGTAGGGCGTCTGGCCGCTGCGGTCGTGGATGTGGGCGGTGAAGGCGGTGACGGTTGGGAGTACGTCGTCGGGGTGCAGCAGTTTCAGGAGGCTGGACAGCCCGTTCGGCAATTCGCTGGCGTCGCCGTAGCCGACCATGCGCCGCACCTGCTCGGACCAGAGGAATTCGTTGGCCGGGTCCATCAGCTTGCGTTCGCCCAGCTCGACGTCCCACAGGCCGTCGCTGGTCGATTCGCGCAGCAGGTCGAAGCGCGCCTGCAGGCGGGTATGGGCATCGCGCAGCGTGGCCAGGTCGGCGCGCATGACGCTGTCCAGGCGCCGTGCATTGTCCAAGCGTTGGCGCAGGCGCGCGGCAAGCTTGTTGGCTGGTCGTTTCGACAGGGAGCGCACGGTCACCTCGGGATGGCTGATGGGCAAGCTGAACCAGGGAGTATGAACACCACGCTCGGAATTGTCTTGGTGCAATTAGCTCAACAGTGACGGACGCTGACGTTGATCAAGATGCACTGTTGCAGCGCCTGAACAACGTTTCATTATTACCCTGCAAATACCCTGGATGAATAAGATTGACGGCTCAGTTTCGCCCGGGAGACCATGCAACTGAGCAATTTTCCCTTTTCCCTATTCCAGACCCGTCTCCCATGTTTTCCCGACTCCTTCGCCGCTGGTCGATCAAGACCAAGCTCATGCTCGGCATGGCCGCCTGCCTGCTGCTCTTCATCGTGATTTCCGCCGCCCTGAGCGTCAACATGACCGGCCGCGGCATGCGCGCGCGCGTGGTCACCCACGAGCTGCCGGCCGTGGTCGGCGAAATTCGCAACGACGTCTTGCGCCAGATCACCGGCCCCATGACCGCGTCGCTCGGCATTGCCGGCAACACCTATGTGCACGCGTGGGAACGCGCCGGCCTGGACGATGCGGGCCTCGACGCCTGGCGCGCCTACGCCGGCCGCCTGAAAGCCGACAGCAAGGCCGCCACCGTGTTCTGGGCATCGCCCTCGACCCTGAAGTTCATGGACGAAACCGGCCTCAGCTACATGCTGGAAAAAGACAATCCGCGCGACGCCTGGATGACAAAGTTCCTCGCCAGCGGCCAGGCCCACGAGCTGAACATGAACGCCGATCCCAAGACCGGCGAACTCAAGCTCTTCATCAATACCCGCGCCGATGCCGGCGACGGCAAGCTGGCAGTGGCTGGCCTGGGCTTGTCGATCAACGCGCTCGGCGAATCGGTGCGCGCCTACAAGGTCGGCGCCTCGGGCTACGTGTACCTGGTGCGCGAGGACGGCACCATCCTGCTGCACCGCGACGCCACCCTGGCCGACGGTGCGCACAACATGAAGGACTTGCCCGGCTTCGGCCCGGCGCTGGTAACTGGCCTGCTTGGCAAGGCGAAGTTCGCGCATGCGTCCCACGCCTCGGCGCAAGGCGAGATGATCGTTGCCTCGTCGTACATTCCGGAGCTGGGCCTGTACGTCATCGCCGAAGTGCCGGAAAGCGAAGTGCTGGGCGAGCTGACCCGATCGACCCTGCTGGCCAGCCTGGCGGCCGGCGTGATCGGCGGCGGCATCGGCCTGGTCTTGATCTTCCTGATCAGCCGCGCGATCGCCGCGCCGGTCTCGCGCGCCGCCGCCATGCTGGGCGAGATCGCCGACGGCAAGGGAGATCTGACGCGCCGCATGCCGGTCGAGAGCGAGGACGAAGTCGGCAAGCTGGCCGATGCCTTCAACCGCTTCGTCTCGTCGCTGAACCGCACCATGAGCGAGGTGCGCGACAGCACCCACGCGATTGCCGGCGCCTCGGCCGAAATCGCAGCCGGCAACATGAATCTGTCGAGCCGCACCGAAGCCCAGGCGTCGAGCCTGGAAGAGACGGCAGCCGCGATGGAAGAGTTGACATCGACCGTCCGCCAGAACGCCGACAACGCGCGCCAGGCCAACCAGCTGGTGATGTCGGCCAGCGGCCAGGCGCGCCAGGGTGGGCAGGTGGTGGACCAGGTGGTGGCGACCATGGGCGCGATCACCGGCAGTTCGCGCAAGATCGCCGACATCATCGGCGTGATCGACGGCATCGCCTTCCAGACCAACATCCTGGCGCTGAACGCCGCGGTCGAAGCGGCGCGCGCCGGCGAGCAGGGGCGCGGTTTTGCCGTCGTGGCATCCGAGGTACGCAACCTGGCCCAGCGCTCGGCGGCGGCAGCCAGGGAAATCAAGGACCTGATCGGCGCATCAAGCGAGCAGGTGGAGGCGGGCGCGCGCCTGGTCGACACGGCCGGCGCCACCATGAGCGGCATCGTCGGCGCGGTGCAGCGCGTGGCCGACCTGATGAGCGAGATCGACGCCGCCAGTAGCGAGCAGAGCCAGGGCATCGGCCAGGTCAACGTGTCGATCGCGGCCATGGACGACGTGACCCAGCAGAATGCGGCGCTGGTCGAGGAAGCGGCGGCGGCAGCCGGTGCGCTGGAAGAGCAGGCGGGCAGGCTGGCGCAGGTGGTGAGTGTGTTCAAGCTGGAAGAAGAGGGTGGGGCGGTGGCGCAGGCGCCGGTGCGCATGCTGCTCGGCCGTTGATTGGCGTTGCGGCATACAGGAGCACGACCGCGTGGGCTCGAGAGCCCACCCTACGAATATCGCGGCAGGGTGGGTTCTCGAACCCACCAGGCCGAGCGCCGGCATACGATTTCCCTGGTTTGAACCCGTCCATCCGCACCTCATCCTTTCCGGACATTCCTGTCCGCATCCAAGCGGCCACTGTCGCGATTTAACAATTCACGTTGCTCGCGTGCGCGCCGTTTCGCTGCATCTGTCTATGATGCAGCGATGCGCGAAGACTATTCCCATGCAGTATTTACCTGCATAAAAGCCCGCTGTCATGGGGAACTGTGCATCGGGGCCGCGCACGATAGTCTTGCCTATTGTGGATTTCCCGTAATCCGTCGCACCCTTGCAACTGTTACACGGCAGTTTTGTATCTGTCGTGTTTCTCCCTCCCGTGCGCATCTATTTCCGTGTAGCATCGCCCCCTTTTTGAAAGTTCCCCACGCGCGTCCGTCCGGGCGTGACGTCATTACCGAGAACTGTTATGTCTGACGAAACCAAATCCCCCTCCCGCCGGAGCCTGATCAAGAGTCTGGTCTTCGTGCCGATGGGCGTCGGCGTTGCCGGCGCCATCCAGGGCGTCACCGGCGCCACCGCCAGCACCACGACCACCGCCGAAGGCAAGCCGGACGACTACAAGCCGACCTTCTTCAACACGGATGAATGGCGCTTCCTCGGCGCCGCCGTCGACCGCCTGATCCCGCACGACGAGCACGGCCCGGGCGCCGTCGAATCCGGCGTGCTGGAATTCCTCGACCGCCACATGCAGACCCCGTACGCCAACGGCGGCGTGTGGTACATGCAGGGCCCCTTCCTGGAAGCCGCGCCGGAATTCGGCTACCAGGGCAAGCTGGCGCTGCGCGACATCCTGCGCGTCGGCATCAAGGCGATGGACGCGCATTGCACCGCCAACTTCTCGGGCAAGCGCTTCGCCGACCTCGGCGTGGCCAAGCAGGAAGCCCTGCTCAAGGACGCGGAAGCCGGCAAGATCAAGCTGGAGAACATTTCGGCCAAGCTCTTCTTCAGCAATTTGCTGAACGAAACCCGCAACGGCTATTTCGCCGACCCGCGCCACGGCGGCAACAAGAACATGGGCGCCTGGAAGATGATCGGCTACCCGGGCATGCGCGCCGACTACCTCGACTGGGTCGAGGTGCGCGACAAACCGTATCCGATCGGACCGGTGGACCTGGCAGGACGCAGAGGATAACAACAACATGGCAATCGTAAAAAACAAAGTAGACGTCGTCATCGTCGGCATGGGCTGGACCGGCGCCATCATGGCCAAGGAACTCACCGACGCCGGCCTGAACGTGGTTGCGCTCGAGCGCGGCCCGGACCGCGACACCCAGACCGATTTCGCCTACCCGCGCGTGGTGGACGAACTCGAAGGCTCGGTGCACCGCAAGTACCTGCAGTCGCTGAACCAGGAAACCGTGACCATCCGCCACGGCATCAACGACACCGCCGTGCCGTACCGTCAGATGGGTTCGTTCAAGCCGGGCACCGGCGTCGGCGGCGCCGGCAGCCACTGGTCGGGCGCCCACTTCCGCGCCCTGCCGGAAGACTTCACCGTGCGTTCGAACCTGGAGCAGCGCTTCGGCAAGAGCTTCATCCCTGCCAACATGACGGTACAGGATTTCCCGGTCACGTATGAAGACCTGGAACCGCACTTCGACCACTTCGAATACGTGTGCGGCACCTCGGGCAAGGGCGGCGTCATCAACGGCCAGAAGGTCGAAGGCGGCAACCCGTTCGAAGGCTCGCGCAAGCGCGACTACCCGTTGGGGCCAAACCCGAGCTACCTCGGCGCCGAATGGTTTTACAAGGCCGCGCGCGAAATGGGCTACAACCCGTTCCCGATCCCGGCCTCGAACGCCTCGGCTCCGTACATCAATCCCTACGGCTGCCAGATGGGCCCCTGCAATGCCTGCGGCTTCTGCTCGGACTACGGCTGCCTGAACTACTCCAAGGCGAGCCCGAACATCTCGATCCTGCCGGTGCTGCGCACCCGCGAGAACTTCACGCTGCGCACCCACGCCCAGGTATTGAAGGTGAACCTGACCGCCGACAAGAAGATGGCGACCGGCGTGTCCTACCTCGACGCCGAAGGCCGCGAGACCGAACAGCCGGCCGACCTGGTCCTGCTGTGCGCGTTCTCGCTGTTCAACGTGCACATGATGCTGGTGTCGGGCATCGGCACCCCCTACGACCCGGTGTCGAAAACCGGTAACGTCGGCAACAACTACTCGTACCAGAACCTGAACCGCGTCTCGCTGTTCTTCGACGAGACCGTGCAGGCCAACCAGTTCATCGGTATCGGCGGCGCCGGCACCACCTTCGACGACTTGAACGGCAACCGCAACGATTCGTCGAAGACCGGCTACATCGGCGGCGGCATCATCTGGGCGCGCCAGCCGGGCGCGGGTCCCGTGCGCGGCATCGCCACCCCGCCGGGCGTACCGGCCTGGGGCAGCGACTGGAAGAAGGGCGTGAAGGAAGCCTTCCGCCATTCGTTCTACTACGAAGTGCAGGGCTCCTGCATGTCGTACGACGACGCTTACCTGAGCCTGGACCCGACGTACAAGGACGCGTTCGGCCGTCCGCTGCTGCGCATGACCTTCGACTGGCACGACAACGAGATCAAGGCCTCGCAGTACCTGGTCGAAAAGGCCACCGACATGTGCAAGGTGCTGGGACCGAAGGCGATGAAGGGCGACGCCAAGAAAGACGGCTCGCACTACAACATCACCCAGTACCAGTCGACCCACACCTGCGGCGGCGCGATCATGGGCTCGAACCCGAAGACCTCGGCCCTGAACAAGTACCTGCAGTCGTGGGACGTGGCCAACGTGTTTGCACCGGGCGCCAACGCCTTCCCGCAAAACAACGGCTACAACCCGACCGGCATGGTCGGCGCACTGACCTACTGGTGCGCCAAGGCTGTTCGCGAGCTGTACTTGAAAAACCCGGGCCCGCTGGTGCAGGCATAAGACGCAAGGATGAGCATGAGTTCCAAGAAAAAAATCCTCGCCGGCGTCGTCGGCGCAGGCGCCCTGGTGTTTGTCGGCGCACTGGCTTACGCACTGGTGCCGACCAGCACCCGTGACATCGGACCCGGCACGCAAGTGGCGGCCGGCAGCGCCGAAGAAAAGCAGCTGATCGAAGCGGGCCGCTACGTGGCCGTGGCGTCGGACTGTATCGCCTGCCACACCACCGGCAACGGCAAGCAGTTCGCCGGCGGGCGCGGCATCGAGTCGCCGATCGGCACGATGTACAGCACCAACATCACGCCCGACCAGAAGACCGGTATCGGCAACTACTCGCTGAACGACTTCGACCGCGCGATCCGCCACGGCATCACGCCGGGCGGCGGCACGCTGTACCCGTCGATGCCTTACCCGTCGTACGCGAAGATGAGCGACCAGGACCTGCGCGCCCTGTACGTCTACTTCATGAAGGGCGTGGCGCCGGTGGAAGCGGAAAACCGCAGCAGCGACATCGCCTGGCCGCTGTCGATCCGCTGGCCGCTGTCGATCTGGCGCAAGCAGTTCGCGCCAGCCGTGGCGCCGGTCGACGCCGGCAAGTACGCCGACGCGAATATCGCGCGCGGCGCCTACCTGGTGCAGAGCCTGGGTCACTGCGGCAGCTGCCACACCCCAAGGTCAAGCACCATGAGCGAACTGGCGCTGGACGAATCCGGTCCGGAATACCTGTCGGGCGGCCCGCTGATCGACGGCTGGCTGGCGGTCAACCTGCGCGGCGACAAGGTCGGCGGCATGGGCGACTGGAGCCAGAAGGACATCGTCGACACCCTGAAGAGCGCACGCAACAGCCACACGGCTGTGGTGGGCGGTCCGATGAACGACGTGGTCTCGCACAGCACCCAGCACATGACGGACGCCGACCTGAACGCGATGGCGGCTTACCTGAAGACGCTGCCGGCAACGGGCAAGACCAAGTCGACCTATGCGGCCAGCGACACCACGGCGAAGGAACTGTTCGCCGGCGTCGAGAAGAACCGCGGCGCCCAGCTGTACCTGGACAACTGCGCGGCCTGCCACCGTACCGACGGCAAGTCGAACCGCATCGTGTTCCCGGCCCTGCCAGGCAATCCGACCGTGCTGTCGGATAACCCGACTTCGCTGATCCGCGTGGTCCTGGCCGGCAGCCGCCTGCCATCGACCAAGACCGCACCATCGGACCTCGGCATGCCGGGCTTCGCATGGCGCCTGTCGGACGACGAGACGGCGCAGCTGGTGACGTTTGTCCGCCAGAGCTGGGGCAACAATGCCGCCGCCGCCACCGCTTCGGACGTCAAGAAGGTACGTGGCAGCATCGACGAGCAGGAGCTGAAAGCCGGTAACGTGACCTCGCTGGAAGAAATGCGCAAGATTACGGGCGCGGAGCAGAAGGTGCACTAAGCCTTCGTCGCGACGGGATACAAGAATGCCGCCTGGGTGCAAGCCCGGCGGCATTTTTTTCGGCAGGAACAGCCAGGGTCAGGTCTGACATTCGGACACGAACTCGGCTGTGCGCCAGTCATCGAGTCCGGTGTACGTGCTCATTCCCTGCTTATTCGCTTGTTCAGGCGCTGATCTCCAGCGCTGCGATGTGCTCGGCGGCGAGCGTAAACTGGAAATGCATGTCCAGTGGACTGCCGGGGAAATTTCCGCTGACTTTAGCCTGCACGGTGCAACGATCCGCGTCGTGATGCGCCGACACCGGCGCGATGGTGGCGTTGTACTTTCCGGACGTTTCGCGCTTCCAGTCGCGGATGGCATCCTTGCCAACCAGGGTCGTGCCCTCGTCGCGCACGGTGGCTGTCGGCGTGAAGCAGGCTGCAACGGCGTCCGGCGCGTGGCTGTTTTCCGCGGCAAAGTAGGCTGCAACTGCTTGGGGAAGATTGGTGTGCATGTCAGTTCTCCGGTAAGTGATGGTGATGCCATGGTAAGGCGCCCGATTCATGAGAAAAATAGCCGACCGGTTCATTGGCCAGTAACCGTTGGTTCATAATGGGCTCCTCTTCCAGAGGGACCCCATGCAGCCATCTTCGCTCGACCTGATCCGCACCTTCCTCGCCGTGGCGGAATGCCGCAGCTTCAGCGGCGCCGCGCAACGGCTTGACGTATCGCCGCCCGCCGTCAGCAAGGCCATCCGTGTGATCGAACGGCAGCATGGCGTCGTGCTCTTCACGCGCACCACGCGCAGCGTATCGCTCACCGACGCCGGCGCGGCGCTGTTTGCGAAGCTCGCCGCGGCTACTGCCCAGATCGACGAAGCCTTCGGCGCACTGACTGCTTTCCGCGAGCGCCCGGCAGGCGTGGTGCGCTTGACCGCGCCGCGCGCGCTCGGCGCCATCGTCGCGCGCCGGCTGGTGCCGCGCATGCGCGTAGCCTATCCCGACATCGACATCGACCTGTCGCTCGACGACGGCATCGTCGACCTGGTCAGGGATGGCTACGACGCCGGCATCCGGCTCGGGCAGGCGCTGCAGCAGGACATGGTGGCGGTGCGTCTCAGTCCCTCACTGCCATGGTCGGTCGTCGCCTCGCCGGCTTACCTGGCCGCGGCCGGCACGCCGCAATCGCCGCACGACCTCCTGCACCACCGCACCATCCGCTACCGCTTTCCTACTGCCGGCACCTTGCCGGGCTGGCAGTTCGTCGTCGATGGCGAAACGGTGCAGATCCAGGCGCATGCCGGACTGGTCGTCAACGACACCGGGATGATCGCCGAATTCGTACGCCAGGGCCTGGGGCTGGCCTACCTGCCGGATATCGAGATCGAGGCCGATATTGCGGCAGGACGCATGCAACGCGTGCTGGAGGGCCATGTCCCGTCCAGCCCCGGCCTGTTCCTGTATTTTCCGGAACGGATGCAGAACCAACCCAAGCTGCGCGCCTTGATCGACGAAGCCGTTGCACTGGGCGTGCATGGCGAGAATCAGGCTTGAAGCTCGCTGTTCGTTACCGTTAGGTACCGAACGCTGAGCTCGCTGACTGTTGCGTAGAATCGTATGGAACCTATTTGCACGACGATGAGCGCTCGATCAGCGTTTACCGCGTGCCCGCCGTTCAATCACGATTCATTCAACACAGGAGTACAGAGATGGAAATCCGCAGCCTGCTTTCGTCCATTTTGATCGGCGCCGTCGCCAGTGCGCGTTCGATGACACCAATGGCCACCATTGCAACGGCACGCCTGGCGGGCCGCGATACGCCCGGCGACATCTTTCTCCTGAATCGGCCGGTCTTCAAATACGGCGCGCTGGCCATGGGCGTAGGCGAGCTGTTCGGCGACAAGATGAAATCTGCGCCGGACCGCACCGTTGCCCTGGGGCTGTTGGCGCGCATCATGAGCGCCGGGATTGCCGGGGCGGCGCTGGCGCCGAAGGGCCGCGAAAAGGCCGGCGCCGCGGTTGCCGTCGCGACCGCCGTACCGCTCGCCTACGCAACGCTCGCCTGCCGCAAGCAGGCCATGGCGCGCATGGGCCAGACCCGTAGCGGACTGATCGAAGATGCGCTGGTGGTGGCAGCCGGCACGGCGATCGTGGCGCTGTCGACGCGCAACAAGCCCCAGGAATAAGTTCTGTCGCTCCCTCACGCCTCGCGCAGTGAGGAGCCGGCGACGCTCATCCGGCAGCCTGCGCGCGCGTGGCCAGCCAGCAGAGGATTGCCCCGGCGCAGACCATGGCCGCACCCTGCCAGAACGACAGCGGCAAGGGCGCGCGCAGCAGCAGCGTCGACAGCGCCGCCGAGAGCACCGGGATGAAATAGGACGCGCCGGCCAGCACGGTCACGTTGCCGTGCAGGATGCCCACGTTCCAGGCGCCGTAGCCAAAGCCCATGGCGCCGGCCGCCAGCAACAGGTACACGATGGCTTCCACGCTGAAGTCCATGGGGCCGCCGCCTTCCAGCAGATACTTGGTCCACAGCGTGAGCGACACCAGGATGAAGAACAGGGTCACGCCGTTCTTGCCGCCGGCCATGCGCGCCGTGACCGTGCAGTAGGCGGCCCAGATCAGCGCGCCGCCCAGGGCCAGGCCGTAGCTGAGCGGGTTGTCGCGCACGTTGGCCAGCATGCCGGCGACGTCAACACCCTGTTCGCCGCCCAGCACCCAGCAGATGCCGAGGACAGACAGCGCGAAGCCCGGCACGATCAGCCAGTTGGCGCGCTGGCGGTTGAACAGGATCGCAGCAAGGACGGTCAAGGCCGGCCACAGATAGTTGACCATGCCGACTTCGATGGCCTGGCGCGCGCTGTTCGCATAACCGATCGAAAGCGCCAGGCACACTTCATAGCTGACGAACAGGATGCTGCCCCAGGCCAGGTAGCGGCGCGGGAATTCACCCGGCCGCACCCAGCCCACCGACAGCAGCAGGAATACCGAAGCCACGCTGTACATCATCGCCGCGCCGCCGGTGGGGCCGAGATGGACGCTGACGCTGCGGATCAGCCCCACGATGGCGCTCCACAATAAAATGGCGATCAGGCCGATCAGGGTGGCCTTGTTTGTGCTTGGCATGGGTGCGTCTACTCCAGGCGGATCGCCATGTCGAAGATCCAGGTGCGCCGAATCTCGATGACGTCGAACTGGCGCGCCAGATTGGGCGGGAATTTGCCATAGGGCGCCTGGCCGGCCACGACCTGCTCGATGGCTGCATCGAGGGCGCGGTTACCACTCGAGACCACGAAGGTGATCTTTTCCACCGAGCCGTCGGCACGCACGGCTACCGTGACGACCGGCTGCGTGTGCGGCTGTTTCACCAGCTCGCGCACGGTGTCGAAAGGCTGGTTCATTTCGATCTTCTGGCTCATGGCGCGCGCGTACTGGACCATGTCTCCATTCGGGTCGCTGCGGCCGAACAGCCAGCCGCGGCGCAGGCCGCTGGTGGTGGGCGGGAGCTTGGCGGCGGCGTCGCGCTTGGCGGCTTCGTCGTTCAGCTGGCGGCCGATGGCGCGCAGGCGTTCTTCGCGTTGCGCTTCCTGGGCGGCTTTCTCGCGCTGGGCCTGGGCCAACTTGTCCTCGGTTTGCCTGAGCGCGTCCTGGCGGGCCTGCTCCTGCCTTCCAGCTTCCTGGCGTGCAGCCTCCTGGCGCGCCAGTTCCTGCTGCGCCGCTTGCTGACGGGCCGCTTCACGCTGGGCTGCTTCACGCTGGGCTGCTTCGCGGCGCGCGGCTTCTTGCCGGTCTGCTTCAAGTTGCGCCAGGCGTGCCTGTTCCTGGCGAGCTGCTTCCCGACGCGCGGCTTCGCGCTGGGCCGCTTCACGCCGCGCAGCTTCCTGCTTCTCCATTTCGCGCTGCGCCAGGCGTGCCTGTTCCAATTTTGCCGCTTCCTGGCGAGCGGTTTCCTGGGCGAGGGTTTCCTGTCTCGCTGCTTCGCGCCGGGCGGCCTCCTGTCTTTCCGCCTCGCGCTGCGCCAGCCTGGCGCCTTCTTCGCGCTCGGCTTCGCGGCGTGCGGCTTCCATGCGCTCGGCGTCCTGGCGGGCCTGCTCGGCAAGGCGCGCCTGTTCCTGCGCCTGCTTTTGTTCTTCCGCGACGCGGCGTTGGGTTTCCTGGTGCGCCAGCTCCCGGCGCTCGGCTTCCTGGCGTTCGGCTTCTCGCCGCGCCGCGTCGGCTTGTGCTGCCTGCTCGGCGCCCGCCTGCTCCTGCAGCACGGCTTCGCGCTGCCGGGTTTCGTTCTGGACGAGTGCGATGCGGTCCGCTTCTCGCTGTGCCGCTTCGCGCGCGGCGGTTTGCTCGGCCTGAGCGACGTCCTGGCGGCGCTGCTCTTCTGCGGCCCGCGTCTGCGTATCGTCGATGCTCGGCAGGGTTACAGCGGGGCGTTCGACCGGTGGCGCGGGCGGTGCGGGACGCGGAGCCGGGGCAGGGGCAGATGGTGTGGCGGGGGGCGCCGCTTCCTGCGCTGCTGGCGCCGGCAGCGTCATCGTTGCGGCTTTGCTCGTATCGGTGCGCTTGGCTGCGAGGACCGGCGTCGTCGTAGAGTCTGATGATGGCGCGGACGGCGCCGTCTCGGGCGCGGCTGCAGGTGCGGCCGGCTGCGGCTGGGCCGGCGCCAGCGAAATGCGTAAATCATTCGCGGCAAAGCGGCGTTCTTCCCAGGGGAAGTGCAGACCGGGGAGGCCGAAGGCTTCACCACCCAGCGTGAGGCTCAATAGCAGCGCGTGCGCGAGCACGGAGATCGCGATCGCGAGGTGCAGGCGCCTGGGGCCGGGAGGAGTGAAGACGGCAGTTCTCAAATGCGGGTAATCGTTGGGTAAACGACAGGATATTAGCAGGCACGCGGCAAGCGCTGCGAATACGACCGATGATAGTGCGGCGATCGACGCGTGGAGTGATTCAGTCCGGGGGACTGAATCACAGCCGTCCACGCTACGAAAGACTTAGCCGGTATTGCGCAGGCCAGCCGCGACACCATTGATCGACAGGTGAATCCCCCGGTGCACGCGCGGGTCCATTTCGCCGCCTTCGCCGCTTTCACCCGCCTTGCGCGACATCGCGCGGTGGCGGTGGATCAGCTCGACCTGCAAGTGGTTCAGCGGGTCGAGGTAGGCGAAGCGGTTCTGGATCGAGCGGGCCAGCAGCGGGTTGCCGGCCAGGCGTTCATCGGCGCCGGTAACCGCTTCCAGGCGGCGGATGGTTTCGCCGTGTTCCGCCGCGATGCGCTTGAAGATGCGTTCGCGCAGCGCCGCATCCGGCACCAGCTCGGCGTAGCGCGAGGCAATCGCGAGATCGGTCTTGGCCAGCACCATGTCCATGTTCGACAGCAGCGTGGCAAAGAACGGCCACTCCTTGAACATCTCCTGCAGCATGGCCAGCCGTTCGTCCTGCGGGCCGTCCTGCAGCCAGCCCGCCACCGCCGACCCGAAGCCGTACCAGCCCGGCAGCAGCAGGCGGCACTGGCCCCAGGAGAAGCCCCAGGGAATCGCGCGCAGGTCTTCGATGCGGCGCGTCGACTTGCGCGAAGCCGGGCGCGAACCGAGGTTCAGCTCCGCGATCTCGGCGATCGGCGTGGCGGCAAAGAAGTAGTCGGTGAAGCCCGGCGTCTCATAGACCAGGTTGCGATAAGCTTTATACGCACGCTCGGACAGCTCCGCCATCACACCCTCGAAGCGCGCCAGGCGCTCGGCCTTGGCGCCCTCGGTCGAGTGCGGGGTCAGGCTGGCCTCCAGCGTGGCCGCCACCAGCAGCTCCAGGTTGCGGCGGCCGATCTCGGGGTTCGAGAACTTCGAGGCGATGATCTCGCCCTGTTCGGTCAGGCGGATCTGGCCGTTCACGGTGCCCGGCGGCTGCGCCAGGATCGCCTGGTAGCTCGGGCCGCCGCCGCGGCCGACGGTGCCGCCGCGGCCGTGGAACAGGCGCAGCTTCACCTTGGCGCGCTCGAAGACTTCCACCAATTTGAGTTCGGCCTGGTACAGCTCCCAGTTCGACGTCAGGAAGCCGCCGTCCTTGTTCGAGTCCGAGTAGCCGAGCATGACTTCCTGCAGCCGCCCCTGGTGCTCGATCACGCGCGCCACCGGCGCCAGGGCCATCCATTCTTCCATGATGGCGCCGGCGCGCTGCAGGTCGGGGATGGTCTCGAACAGCGGGATCACCATCACGTCGGACTTGCCCTGCGCAACGTGCAGCAGGCCGCCTTCCTTCTGCAGCAGCAGCACTTCCAGCAAATCAGACACCGCCTCGGTGTGCGAGATGATGTAGTTGCGGATTGCGCGCTTGCCGTAGCGTTCGCGGATTTCGCGCGCGGCGCGCACGATGGCCAGCTCGGACTCGGTCTCGTCGGAATAGCGTTCGTACGGCGTGTACAGCAGGCGCGGCTGCGCCAATTCGGCCAGCAGCAATGTCACCTTGTCGTCTTCCGACAGCGCCGCGTAGTCGGCTTCGACGCCGCCTTTTTCGAACAGCTCGGCCAGCACGCGCTCGTGCACATCCGAGGTCTGGCGCATGTCGAGCGAGGCGAGGTGGAAGCC
>Ga0308160_10000555_pt1 | contig 69358 bp, 65 predicted proteins | sample PhyFR1_FD_201036 | JGI IMG/M metagenome (GOLD analysis project Ga0308160, IMG submission 201036) | Phyllosphere microbial communities from UC Gill Tract Community Farm, Albany, California, United States - DLSLF.R1 | ecosystem: Host-associated > Plants > Phyllosphere > Unclassified | place: USA... | reverse complement strand
GAGGCTCCATGCGTTCAGCGAGGAGTATCGCGCCGATAACCTGCCCATCACCTTTGAAGACGCTGAGCCCGAAGCGCCAATTGAAGTGGCAGCCGATAACCGCCTGTTTGTCGTCCAGCTACGGCACCTGCAGCTCAGTCAAGGCCGGGTTAGGAGCGCAATACTCGATTACTACCAGGCTTTCGAACAGCGATCGGTTTGGGCGCGCCAGCGCTTAACAGGGGCCGGAGAAATCGAAGCCTACGAGGAGCGGCTAACCAAGGAGTGGAAGCGACACCGGGACATCATCTTTGATGACGCATTGGAAGTGGTTGAAGAAGACCGATCTGAGTCCGGTCTCGTGGCTGCTGGGAAGAAGCTATACACCTGGGCAGAGGTCGAGGCTCAAAAACTGGAGCACCTTAAGATTCGAGCCCGTGTTACGGCCCCTTACGTGGTGCGAGGTAGCTACCAAATCCTCGCCAATAAACGCCCGACGCCTCCCGTGTACTGGCATCCACAACTCTTGGATCGCCTTACTGACGGCTCAGGAGAGTCGGAATGAATCGATGGGATCAGCGTCCGTTTGAAACCAAAAACCTGTTCAACCCGGCCTTCTGCGCGGTGGTTCTGATGCGCTCGATCAAGGCGTACACAACTATAGATCCGCGGGGTATGCCGTTTTCACTGTCACTTCTGATACTGCCACTGGCGCTTCATGAAGAATCGCGAACGGTAATTCTTGAATATGCCAGAAGCTACTTGCTCAAGGCGGTCTCGGTACACCCGCAATTGCTAATTGGTTTCCCAGAGCGTGTCACAGAGATGATGCCCTACGCATTCGAGGCCTTTGGGGTTGCGCACCAATCGGACTGTTTTGAAGCCACTGCAGAGGGACGTCTGCTGCCCAAGGCCCGCCGGCTTAAGGCAACCGTCGACGGCACAAAAGAATCAATGGAATGTCAGCAGACGGCCATTTTGCTCGGCAAAGAGTTTGCCCGAATCGCGGACAGAGTAACGGTCTACACGGCATTTGGAATACGACCATGAAAATCAGCTCCATCCACATCTACAGCCATGATGGCCAACGCCGCGACGTGAATTTCGAGATCGATGGTCTCAATGTGATCACTGGGCGCTCTTCGACTGGTAAATCGGCGCTGTCCGACATCATCGAATATTGCATGGGCCGCTCTGAATTTAACGTGGCCGAAGGTGTGATTCGGGACAAGGTGTCCTGGTTCGCGGTGATCTACCAATTCGAAGATGTACAAGTGCTGGTGGCAAAGCCTGCGCCTCCAAGGGGCGGTGACAGCTGCCGGATGGCAATGACGCGCACGGGAGAATTTGTTGCCCCGCCCGATTTTGCCGAATTGATCGCCAATACCGATGACATCGCAGTCACCTCTCTGCTTTCCCGCCAGCTAGGTATCCCAGAGAATCGCACAGAGGTGGCTGAGCAACACACCCGGGTCAGCTACGAAGCGTCTATCAAGCATTCTTATTACTACCTCTTCCAAAAGCAGGGCCTGGTCACCAGTAAAGATCAGCTTTTTTACCGTCAGAGCGAGGCGTTTCAACCTCAGGCCATCAAGGACACGTTGCCTATATTACTGGGTGCTTCAACCAATGAGCGGTATGAGCTGCAGACGAAACTGCGAACCGCACAGCGTGACCTGAGAGCCCATGCGAAGCTGGTCGATCAGTCTAAGCAGGTGATCGGCAACAGCCGCAATATGGCCGTTGGCTTGTTGGCCGAAGCCAAAGCCGTCGGTATTCTGCCAGCCGATCATGATGCCGGTGAGATTGAAGAGATTCTCGTGGCGCTCCGCATGGCTGGACAGTGGGTGCCTGCCGCGATGCAGCCTCAAGCCGAAGATAAAGCACCGAAGTTAGAGCTGGAGTTGGCGAAACTTCGCAAGGGTCGACGCGAGATCAAGTCGAAGATCGAAGCAGCGCAAAACTTTGAGCGCAGAGCAGGTGGGTTCGAGCGCGAGGCTGTTGAGCAAATTGACCGCTTGGCATCTATCAAAGCCTTGCCCAAGAACACTGCAACCGGTGAATGGCAGTGGCCTTTCGCAGAAAAAAACCTGGGTATGGACACACCCATTGCCAAGGCTTTGATCAGTGAGCTCAAATCCCTTGAAGTAGAAATGCAGACGGTGCTGGGCCAGCGTCCTCACCTACAGGATTACCTCGCAGAGGAAACGCAACGGCTGCGAGACACGAACCAGCTCATCACGGAACGAGAAGCTGAGTTAGCAGCTGTGATCGCTGCGAATACGCTGCTGGCTCAAGCCCAGAAGCAAAGCGACGCGGCCAAATACGTGGTCGGCCGCGTTAGCCTCTTCTTGGAAGGCTACGTTCCGGATAACTCCTTGAAGCAGCAACAAGCTGAACATCGGCGTAAAGAACTTCGGGTCAAGGAGCTCGAGAAAGCATTGGGAGGCATCGATGTCGATGATCGCCTGGCCTCGATCCTGAACAGCATTTCTGCCCAGATGGGCGTCTACAACAAACGTTTCAAGTCCGAATTTTGCAATCTTCCCGCGCGACTTGATTTGAAGCGTCTCACGGTAGTGTTTGACCGGCCCGAGCGACAGGTGCCGATGTCCAAAACGGGAGGTGCTGAAAACCATCTCGCCTACCATCTATCTGCGCTGCTGGCCCTTCACTGGTACTGCGCCGAGAGCAAGAGCCCCATGCCTCGGTTCCTTATGATCGACCAGCCCACACAAGTGTACTTTCCATCTGAGGAGGTATACAAAGCCGTGGATGGATCAGTCGAAACGACTGAACAGTCGGATGCCGACATGGACTCGGTGCGCAAGCTCTTCAACCTGCTCTACAAGTTCGCGGTTGAGGACGTGCCTGGGTTCCAGATTATCGTGACTGAGCACGCCAACCTGCGCGACGACTGGTTCCAGAAGTCGCTCGTGGAAGAACCCTGGAGCAAGCCACCAGCACTGGTACCTGAGGACTGGCCGCTCAAGAGCCCGGCGGGCGAGTGAGCCCCGGCTGTCTCTCTTGGCCAATAAAGGGAGGCAGGTTTCACCAATCAACCCCTTCATTTTTCGATAATGGATTAATCATGACCCTTTCAGCAGAACAGTTGTTTGATGAGTTGAAGCAAGCGATTGACCGATCAGTCGCGGAAGAGTCTTTCGCGATAGTCAAATCTGCAGCGGAAGCTGGCGGGATGGTTGGAGGCGAAAAGGACGGAAACGTCACGACGCTGGAGTACCAATACGAGTACACCGACTCCACCCGGGCCCAAGTCACCCTCGCGATAAAATCCTGGGATACCAGTTCCCCTGGCCAGATGAAGCCTGACCGCAATAAGATGACCATAGAACTGATCCGCGATGGTCGGATTGAGCAGAGTCATACGGATTCGTACGAAGACTGATCGAGGTTTGCTTATGCGCCGATGCCTGACCTCGTAGTACATGGCTAGCTGAGGATCAGGCATCATGAATGAGTGTGTTCGGACTCCACGTGCTGGAAACTCTGGAGCCGCTCAGTTTTTTTTAAAAAAACAGCGCGTTTGTTTGTATTCAAAGCATAAGCGCAGCCAAAGGCTGCGAAGAAGGCGATCTCCCCCTCAGCCCCTACGGGGCAATGCAGATGCGAGCCTGGCAACCGAGACCAAATCTGGAAACCGTCAAAAGCAAAAACCGAACCGGCAAAACCGTGTGTGAACCTTGCAGATCACCTGCGGCTGCACACCACTCGCTTTTTTCTTGTCCTCAAACATAGAACTCCGTCTCGCGAAAAAAATTTCAAGGGGGCATGCAGGGAAATAGTTGAAATACAGAGAAAGTCACTGATTCCATAAGGTTAATCAGTGAAAACAACTAGATTGCGGTGCGCGATGGTCACGGGCACTCCGCGCCGGGAAAGCTGCAGGCTTATCCCGATGCCGGCCTGAACAGGTTCTTCGTTGAGACTGGCGGGAAGGTCTCTGTGGTACTGTCAGATGCTCTACGTCGGGTACTTCCGCTGAAAATAGTTTTCGGGCCTTTCTCGCCTGACATTGGCCAGGAGAATCTATGTCGCTGAAAGCAGCTTTCGCCACTGTACTGAAAGCGATGCGCATTAGCCGCGGGTTGACGCATAAAGATATGGCCTTAGCGAGCAGCCGTGGCTACATGCTGAAGCTGGAACACGGCCGATCAAGCCCTACGGTAGAGAAGCTGACTGCGATAGGTGATGCGATGGGGCTCAGCCCTTTGACCCTTCTCACACTGACGTTGAGCGTAGAGAGCGGTCAATCAATTGATACCCTGGTACAGCAGCTGAAAGCTGAAGTTGCAGATCTGGAGACCAATGGCGCGTTCAGCGGCCTGGTAGTCTCATCAGCGACTCCGATCTGCATAACAAAGCCCTCATCGGCACGCCGGCACAAGGCTATTTACCCGTCATCGCAAGCTGAACTGTGCTTTGCCGAGTAGCAGAGGTTGCGATCGCCGAGTGTCAGAGTCCAAGGTCAATCGAAAACAGGATATCCGTAAGCTCAATTGGAACGGCCTTCTCTTCTACAAGGCGTTTTAGCACCTGATAAATCACATGTGACCGTAACTGTTCCCGGACAGGGATGTAGCTGCTGTCGGTGCGCGGCAAATCCGCGCTGGGCAGGACGCGCTCAAGCACTGCAAACGCTACGGCGCCAACGTCTTGCTTGTAGATGCGAGTCAAACTGTCCAGGCCCGGTTTACGGCGGTAGCTGGCGACTGCATCAACCACTATCGCCATGAGAGAATCACGATAGTGCTCAGCGGCGCACAACCACACCTGCGCTTCCTGCTCAACCTTCAATGCCCTGTCCTCCTCGCTTCCAATCGGCGCGCAATATTCGACCAAAGCGCGCTTGAGCGCTAGGGTTCGGGTGCAGTTCTACCATCTAGGGATTTCCGAACATGCACATTCAGCTTGATCTGAACCGTAACGACCGCGACGCACTGCTACGACACTGCCAAGAGTTTGTTCCTGACAGCGGAGATACCCGTGAAGACGCCCGACTGGCTGAGGCTTTGGAGGCGCTAATCGCTGCATTGGAAGACGCTATTTGAAGTGCAGAAGAGACGTCGTCGAAAGCCGCCTTAATCGACCAGTTGAGGCGCCAGAGATGCGAAGGAGTACATATGTACTCTTGGGTTTAATCACCCATCGCGAGACGCTACCAAGATTATGGTTTCACTGAGAATTAGGCGTATGAAGAGCAGCGCCACGATCCATTCACCTCTGCAACACAGCCCTGACATAGCCTTGTAAGCAGATGGCTTTGTTGGGGATCCGGTTAAGTAATCTCGCCCCAGCGCTCCCTTCGTCTTTTCCGCTTGGCCCGCCTCGTGAAATCCGTAAGAATGTCATCTGGCCATTACCAACTGTACGGAATACTCATATGCCACGGAAGCGCAAAGGGAGCGGCGGCGGGCCGATCGCTCTGTACGCCTTGTTATTCGTTGTTGCCCTTTTGGCGCAAGTTCCAAAGCAAGCGTGGATCGCCCTTGGAGTTATCTTGGGCGTAAGTGCGTTGGTATGGGCCGTCAGACGCGCCACCCAGGCAAAGCGTTACGCGCCTGAAGATGACATTGTTGCGGAGATCGCCGCTGAATCTCGACAGGCAACCTCCCCCAGTCTCACCGTCCAGTTCGGCACCAGTACCCGCGAGCGAGACTTCCATACTGTCCAAGTCGGTTCGTCCAGCGATAGTCAGAACTACGCCATCCCAAAGCCAAGTGCAAAGCCCATGGGCGTTCGCTGGCTTGCAGAAGGTGAGTCCATCACCGTGGCCGGATTGGCTATCCCGGGTGGAATGCTCTACATCACCGAGCGGGCAACCCAGTTCGGTCAGACTGAACCGTCCCTGATTGATGCAACGATTCGAGTCGCACGCTCACCCATGAGCCTTACCGAGCGGCAGATGCCCTATTGGCCAAGTTACCGAAGCATCACGCCTGAGGCGCGGCGAGCGTATCTGCAATGGTTGGCAGGAGGTCGCCGCCAGCCTGCGGATGCGGGATACGTGTTCCTGTTTTTTTACGGGCTGGAACGCCGCGCGCTGATCGATGCACCGAGCGATCCTCAGGCTAAGGCAGAGATTGCTGCCATCAAGGCCGAGGTCGAACGCTTGCTTGGTCTCTACGGCGACAACCATTCTTTCCGCGGCTACGCTACCCGCTTTCTCGCCCATATCGACGCGGGTTCTGTTCAGCCTCAGAGCTATATGAGTGAACCGATTGCCAGCGCCGCAGATGGGTACGAGCTGCCCATGTCACTGAGAGTCGCGCTGGGTCAGATGGCCGTGGATAAATACCCTCTCAATCCGAGCTGGGCATTGGCCTGGGCGCTCGCAGAGCCCAACATTTCCAGGCGCACACCTGTGACCCGTTGTCCTGAGCAATTCGCAGCGCTCTTCAAAAACGAATTCGCAAAACGGTATCCCAATGGCATTGTGCTGCCTCAGAACAAGACCAAGCTAAAGATTGCCTATCGCCCCGCCTCTTCCGGATTGAGCATCCCGGCAGCGGCCGTAGGCGACCTCCCCGATGTCGCGGCAACCTCAGGAACGCGTAACAAGCTGCAGGTTATAGTGGAGGAATGCACCACCGTTCTAGACGCTTACAGTCGATATCTGGGGCGCAACCCAGACGCTGGAGATAGTCTGGAAGCCATCCTGCAGTTGCCAACAGAACTCTGGCCTGCTGAAGCCAAAGCCGAACTCGAACAGTTGGAACAACGCGTCGGCGGGGAAACTATCTGCATGAGTTTCGCTGAGCTGGCAGGCCGTTTCAAATCCGCCGGCGCGCTTTCCCGCGAAAAAGTCGTGGCACTCGCCCGGGCCTTGGAAAGCAAGCGGATCGGATTAGAGCCCGATGTGCTTTCTGGCAGCCGTACGCCCAAGGCAGAAGACACCATTGCACTGTTCGCAGCGGACTCTGATGAAGGCACTCTTCGGTCGACCGATGCTTACAGCGCTGCAGCAGTGACTTTAGACCTGGCCAGTGCAGTGGCTGCGGCAGACGGTGACACCTCGCTAGAAGAGGTGAGTCTGCTGTCCGGCCACATTGACTCATGGGATCACCTCTGCGTCGCACATCGTAAACGCTTGAAGGCGCACCTCCAGATTCAACTGAAGCAACCGCCGACATTGGCAAGCCTCAAGAAGAAGCTTGAGCCGCTGACGATCGAAGCCAAGCGAAAAATTGCCAGCTTCCTGGCCCACCTGGCACAAGCGGATGGCGAGGTGACGCCACAGGAAGTTAAGCTCCTTGAGCGCGTATACAAGTCGCTCGCCCTCGATCCGCAGTTCGTCTACAGCGACCTCCACAGTGCAGCTGTTCGTCCCTCCCATTGGGTGGAGGCACTGACTGAGAATGCCGCGCTGGCCACTGCGACACAGACATCAGAAAGCACTGGCTCTGGCTTTGCACTGGACATGGACAAGGTCGCTCGCTTGCAACAAGAGACGGCAGAAGTGTCGGCGCTCCTGGCCAGCGTCTTCAATGAAGAATCGCTGACTGAGACGCCTAGCGCCCTGGAGCCCGAGGCGCCCCAGCGGCAGGAAGAAAGTACCGCCGAACAGCTTGCTACCGTACACGGCTTGGACGTCGAGCACTCAGCGTTCCTTCGGCTTCTGGTGTCACGGCCTCAGTGGAGTCGTGCCGAGCTGGAAGACGCAGCCAGTGATATGGAACTGATGCTGGATGGCGCCCTGGAGCGGATCAACGACAAAGCGTTTGAGCTGTTCGACATCCCCGTGACCGAAGGTGATGATCCCATCGAAATCAACCCCGACATTCTGGATGAGCTAGCCCTATGAGTAAGATACGAGCCAAGGATCGCGACGCGGTCATTCAATCGCTGCGTGCGGGCGTAGTGCCCCGTGTTGGGCAGCATCTCATCCAAGTAGGTCGAGCGGGTGAACTCGATTCGCTACTCAAAGATGTGGATCGTCTCGCGGATGGCGGCTCGGCTTTTCGCGTCGTCGTTGGCGAGTACGGCGCGGGCAAAACCTTCTTCCTAAACCTGGTGCGCGGCATCGCCATGGAGCGCAAGCTTGTCACCATGCACGCCGATTTGAATCCAGACCGCCGGCTTCACGCTTCAGGTGGCCAAGCGCGCTCACTCTACTCGGAGCTGGCCAAAAACATGGCCACCCGCACCAAACCAGAAGGCGGCGCACTCCAGGGTATCGTTGAGAAATTCATCTCCCAGGCTAAAACGGAAGCCAAGACCAAGGGTGTCGAGAGCGAGGCGGTCATTCGTGAGTACCTGGCGGAGCTCACCGAGATGGTGAACGGCTATGATTTTGCCGACGTCATTGCCGCCTACTGCCGCGGCTTCGAGGAAGGTAACGAGCAGCTCAAGGCTGACGCCATTCGTTGGCTACGCGGGGAATTCTCCACCAAGACTGACGCCCGCGCTGCTCTGGGCGTGCGGACGATCGTCGATGATGCTTCTGTCTACGACCAGCTGAAATTGCTGTCACGATTCGTACGCCTGGCTGGCTTCGGCGGCTTGATGGTATGCCTGGATGAACTGGTCAACCTGTACAAACTGGCAAACACCCAGGCCCGTAACGCCAATTACGAACAGATTCTGCGCATCCTCAACGATTCGTTGCAGGGTTCCGCTGAAGGCCTGGGTTTTGTATTGGGCGGCACACCAGAGTTTCTGATGGACACTCGTCGGGGGCTCTACAGCTACCCTGCCCTGCAATCCCGCCTCGCTGAAAACAGCTTTGCTAAGTCTGGCCTGGTCGACCTTTCTGGGCCTGTCATTCGACTCAGCAGCCTGACACCTGAAGACTTCTACGTGCTTTTGCAGAAGCTGCGCAATGTTTACGCCTACGGTGAGCCTGAGAAGTTTTTGCTGCCGGATGAAGCCATCCCCGCTTTCATGGCGCACTGTAATCAGCGCTTGGGCGAGGCATATTTCCGGACGCCGCGCACGACCATTACGGCTTTCATCAACTTGCTCGCGGTGATCGAGCAAAACCCTACCGCGGATTGGCGAACCTTATTGGGCGCCGTGGAGCTGACCAAGGATGAGGCCGGGCAGCAAGATCTAGAAGTTGAGGCCGACGATGAGCTCGCCAGCTTCAAGCTCTGACTCTTCTTCGTTCGAGCGTTTACACCCGGAGGTTCAGCAATGGATCTGGTCACAGGGGTGGACGTCCCTGCGTGATGCGCAGGAGTGGGCGGTACCGGCATTGGTGGGCGCCGATCGCGATGTGATCATTGCAGCGTCCACTGCCGCAGGTAAAACAGAGGCCGCATTCCTGCCGATCCTGACCAACCTGCTCAACAACAGTGATCCAGCCGGCGCGGTGCTGTATATCAGCCCGCTCAAGGCGCTGATCAACGACCAGTGGGACAGGCTTAGCCGGTTATGTGAGAGGCTCGAACTGCCCGTCGTTGCTTGGCATGGCGATGTGGCAGCAAGCAAGAAACAACGGTTTTTGAAATCGCCTGAGGGCATCTTGCTGATCACTCCGGAGTCCCTAGAGGCCCTGTTCGTAAACAGAGGCTCAGGCTTACCAGGGGCTTTTCAGAACCTTCGCTACATCGTCGTCGATGAGCTTCATGCCTTCATCGGAAGTGAGCGTGGAAAGCAGCTGCAATCGCTAATGCAACGGGTTGAAATCGTCGTGGGTAGAACGCTGCCCCGTGTAGGGCTTTCGGCGACGCTTGGGGAGATGTCACTGGCCCGCCAGTTCCTGAGGCCGGCGTGCCCGGATGGCATCACGGTTATTGAGTCAAAGTCCTCTGGCCAAGAGCTCCAGGTACAGGTGCGTGGCTACATTGAGCAGCCCATGCAGCAGCTGGTGGTGGAACACCCAGGGAATGCATCAACAGATGAAGGCGCAGAGAAGGAAGACACCTCAGGTACCAAAGTGGCTATCGCAGGCCACCTGTACAAGGTGCTGAGGGGGCATAACAACCTGATCTTCCCGAACAGGCGCCAAGAGGTTGAATGGTTTGCCGACCGTCTGCGCTCACTGTGCGAAAACGATGGTGTTCCGAACGAGTTCTGGCCGCATCACGGTAGCTTGTCCAAGGAGCTACGCCAGGATGCCGAGCGGGCGTTGAAAGCGGGAGATCCTCCAGCTTCTGCCGTATGCACTACCACCCTTGAACTGGGTATAGACATCGGTAGCATCAGGACGGTCGCCCAGATCGGCTGTCCACCCTCTGTGGCAAGTCTAAGGCAAAGGCTTGGCCGCTCGGGTCGCCGCGCCGGTGAGCCTGCGATGCTCAGGACGTACTGCCGGGAGCGCCCTATAACAGATAAGTCGGATCTCTCCGATCAGTTACGTGAAGGCCTTGTCCAAACGGTCGCCATGATCAGATTGCTGATCAGTGGATGGTTTGAGCCGCCTCGATCGGGAGGCCTACACGCCTCGACGCTGGTGCAACAGTGCCTATCCTCAATTGCTCAGCTCGGCGGTGCTTCTGCGGCGCAATTATGGGGAAATCTCATCGCAAGCGGCAGTTTTGCGAGCGTCACCCAGCCTGATTTCCTGGCTTTGCTCAAGGGTATGGGTGAGAAGGAATTGATCGTCCAGGACAGCTCAGGACTTCTGCTACCAGGCGAACTCGGGGAGCGGTTGATCAACCACTATGAGTTCTACACCGCCTTCACAAGCGATGAAGAGTTTCGTTTGCTCCGGGATGGGAAGCCACTTGGCTCGCTACCCGTCAGCAAACCCCTGACCAAGGGACAGCGCATCATCTTCGGCGGAAGGCGTTGGCAGGTTCAGGATGTCGACCTCGAAGCAAAGGTGATCGTGGTCACACCGGCGCGGGGTGGCGAGCCCCCTCAGTTTGATGGGCTTGGTGCCCAGGTGGATGATCGTGTCAGGCTTGAAATGCGGAACGTGTTGATGGAAACCACATCCTGCCCCTTCCTGGACAAACACGCTCAAGCGCTCCTAGACGAGGCTCGGAGTAACTTCCGCGCTCTCGGGTTGGGTGACGCGGCGATTATTGGCTCTGCCAGCGTAAGCCATCTGGCAACCTGGCGAGGGGATTACACCAACGATGCGCTGGCCTTGTTGCTCAGGCATGTGGGCATTCAGTGTGAAAACACCGGGCTATTCCTGGAAGTTGCATTCGGCGCGGAGGACACATTGCGAGCGTTGCGCGTGGTCGGTCAAATGGACATCTCGAACGTAGAGCCGATCTTGGAAAATGTCGAAAACATGATCCGAGAGAAATGGGATTGGGCCCTTCCCCGCCCGCTCCTCATGAAGTCGTTCGCCTCAAGCCATCTTGATCTCCAAGCCGCGGTCAACACAGCTCGACTCCTTACTCTGGAGTCGCAGAGAGAGGAATAGCGATAGCACTACTTTCCTACATTCCGTCGCCCATTTTTCGAGATCGGCATCGACATTGGAAAGCTTCTGCATAAACTCAGCTTCCCTAAACTTCCTCGCGGCAACCTCGGACATAACTAGCCTCTGTTATTGGCCTGCTTGGACAAGTTGCATCAAACGCAACTTCAGGCTTTGTGCTGCCGCCGGTTAACCTTCTATTTGACCTGTTCGAATAGCCAACCTGACCGCTTGTGCGGTTGTGGCGACTCCAAGACGACGGCGGGCCAAGCGCAGGTGATTCTCAACAGTCCGCTCAGATAAACCAAGAGTTGCAGCTATATCCGCTTGCCGGCGTCCTGCTGATATCCAAGCCAGAACCTCACGCTCTCGCCGTGAAAGGTTTTTAACCACCTCACCCGCGGGGGCCTCGAGTAACCGCCGAGCGGAGAAGAAAGCCGCCGTCGCGACGATACTCAATCCAAGCCGTACTCGCGTTGAACCATTTATCTTTTCACCGCCTAAGCTCATGGCGCCCTCAAGCCCTAATCGCCGAATACAGGAACCTGCAATCCCTGTACACCCGGCCCGCTGGGTGAGCGTATGACTTGATAGCAGTCTTCGCCATGCACTTGCTCTTTCTTCCAGAAAAAAGCTTCACGAGCACTCAGAATATGATGAGTAACCGGGCAGCGTCTTACGTACGTCTCAATATCAACCTCTTGGCCTTCGCCAAACCAATCCCCCTCGACCCAATAAAGGCGTTCGACAACCTCTTCCCTTGCGGAAGACGCCGAAAAGAGTACAAACCGATCATATCCATAGGGCCTAGCAATCCGACGGACGACATCTTGGATTGTGCCGAGATCGCGCGCCGCTTCAATTTCGAGAGCGGCGAGCAACGTTGCCTCTACAGGCGCGTTATTCAAATCGCCTCAACCTCCTTCAGAAGAGCGTCCGCCGCTAATTTGCCCAAATTATTCCCCGCCAGAGGGCTGTCACCGGTTAGCAATTTTCGGTCTTTGAAAGTAGCCCCGGAAATCCCCTCATTGATAATCTCGACCCCAAGCGCCTTTAACTGCTCGCCAAACTTCCAGGTCAAATGGCCAGGCATGTAGCCGATTTCAGGTGTCTTCGCGTCAAGAAAATCGGGAAAAGCGCACATCTTGTAGCCGTTGAAAATATAGGAGGACAAATCAATGTTAGAGAGGCCATGGAAAACTGTACTGCCCCCCCACCCAAAACTCGCCCCCTCAAGTTTCTTCTCAGGTCTTCTTTGTCACTAGGATCTGCGAGAGACAGCTTCGAGTCGAAAACCGCCGGCTTCCCCCTCCTGAGACCTTGACCAAAACCTGCATCGACTTCTTATCAAACCCAGTAGATTTCAGGCGCTCGGCTATGTACTGTGTTGGGTAGATGCGCTCGCGGAAGACGAATCAGATCCAGGTCGCTCAATCAGCGCGATATTTGGTTTTGATGTAGAGATTGCAGCCTTGGGTTTCGAACCCTATGACCCGGTTCACATACTCACGGCGCCCAACTAGAAAACCCGTATGCTTGCCGCCTGGTGCGTCCTCGGGGCCGCTGAGCGAGCCATCGCTAAACAGCTGGATTACGGCGATCTGCATAACTACTGGCCCAACACCGATTTCTGTAGCCCGGGTTTTGATGAGGAAGCCACGCAATGGGTTTCTAACGGTAGCGCCTACAACGATCCTGCTGAATTCAACATCTGTGCTTATGTCGGCAGCCCTGCCCGACCCCAGCTGATTTTCAAACTCGAGAGCCCTTACCACTCGCCAACCTAACACTCGAACGAGCCGCCGCACGCAAACGGGCTGCAGGGGCGCTAACTCCCTGCACTCTCAAGTTCCTGCAGCAACCTCAGTCTCAACAGCGAGACATGCACGTCCGAAAGCACGACGCTTGGCCGATCAGCGCAGCCCAAACCCCATCCGCTTCAGCTCCTCAACCAGCTCTTCCCGCCCGTGCAGGTTTGAAACACTGCGAAGTCGATTGACCACCTGCTCCGACCACCCGGAAGCCTTCATGCCCTCACGCTGGTAAAACGCGCCCAGGCGCTCATCGTATTCAGCCACCGCTTCCACATCTGCCGCTGTCGAGTAGGTCTCGTGGTGAAGCACTGCGCCTTGGGCTAGCCGTGGTTTTACCTGCGCTGTTCGCTCGGCAGATGGATAGCCTACGCAGAGGCCGAAAACCGGATAGACCTGTGGAGGCAGACCAAGCTCCTTGGCCACGCCTTCAATGTCGTTTCGTACGGCGCCGATGTACACGCTGCCAAGTCCCAGAGATTCCAGAGCGACCACGGCGTTTTGGGCGGCCAAGGACGCGTCGATCGTGCCAAGCAACAAGCTCTCCAAGTAGGGCACTGCTTCGAGCTCTATACCCTGCAGCTCAGCAACGCGGGTGACCCTAGACAGGTCGGCAAGCCATACAAAGAACAGAGGCGCCTGCCGTATGTAGGCCTGGTTTCCTGCCAGTGCCGAGAGGCGCGCTTTCCGATCGCTGTCCTGAACGGCGACGACGCTCCAGACCTGCAGGTTTGACGAGGTCGACGCTGATTGTGCCGCGGCTACCAGGGTCTCTATGGTGCCGTCAGGCAGTGGCTGATCAGTGAAAGCACGAACGCTGCGATGGTCGAGCAACTGATCGATCGTCTCGTTCCAGCGCTTGAGGGGTGAGATGTCCGCGGCGCCATAGCGGGCAGCCAGTTTTGATTGGGCGGTGACTGTCATTCGAGATCTCCAAATAGAGCCCGAGGCTACCAAATCGCCGGCAGTGCGACACGCTTCCGGCGCAAAGTTTCATATACCATGGCGCCCACACAGTCCCACAAAGGAACGTTTCGATTGTCAGCAAAATCGCTTACCGCCCGCGAGGCCTACCAAGTGCTCCGCGACATCGCCTTAGGCGTTCGCACCATGCGCCGCTTGGGTGAGAAGTCATGGACTGAAATGTACAGCGGCATGATGACCGTTGAAACCGATGGCTGGGTCATCACGTTCTACAACGACTGCGAGACGCTGGATTACTGCGATAGCTGCTATTGCCCAGACGGCCGTGCTTACACCTTTGACTCATCGCAGAAATTTGGTACTGATCCGGTTGAGCTGCTGAGCACTTGGGAGCCCGCGCAGCTAGAAAAGCTGGTCAGCAAACTGTAATTGGCCGCCCGACTAGAACGGGGATCTCTATCGGTAGCATAACTGCACGTGCCATCAGAAAAACACGTCGCCAATTTCGACCTAGAGACTCCCTCCATGGCTGGTTAACCTGAGTGCACCACCCACAGAGCGCATGCAGCTAGCCTGAAGCGCTCCTCTCAGGAGCTTCACCATGACTAAGAAAACCTCCGGTTCGCAGCAGTCTTCGTCCCAACGTACCCAGGCGAACCATCGCTCGGATACCCTGAACGTCAACAAAGGAACGAGCGGGTCAAACATCACTAATTCTCGAGTGCATGGCAATCGGGGCAAGCAACTCAACCCTAACCAGCAATAAGTAATAGCGGCTTTCGGGGCATTATCGATGGAACGACAGTACACCTCCCCTACCCTTGGCGATGTTGCTCAATACGCCGTGGCGGCTTGCGGCGTAATGCCCCGTAAAGCCCGTAACCGAGATGACGAAACAGAGTTTGATGAAAGCACGGCCAAAACTTACCAGAAGCGTATGCAGCGGCTGGCGAAGGAGGACTGCAACCTACAAGAAGCCTTTGAAGACATTGCTCAACTGCTGACCGATTCGTTGGGGCGCTATATTCGTTGCCCCTTTTGGGCCGAGCAGATTCGAGACCTGCTCAATGAGCTGTATTGGTCATACTCGTCCATGGTCAAAAGCATGGGTACCATGATGACTAAACAGGACACCACGCGCTTCTTCCTGACTAGCTATGCCGTTGACGTTGCGGTGAGGTCACTGTCGCGCAACTGGGTGGTACTCCAAGGCTATATCTATGCTGCCCCCCAGCCTATGGAGCCCTGCTGGTACCTCCCTTCCAGCGTAGAGGGCAAGCTTTCAACTCCGTTGGATAAAGTGCTCGCCTGGGCTTACGCCTCTTGCGGTCTCACCCTGGCCACTTTCCATGATCCAATCGGTGTGGCCGGTGATACGACGAAGCTTAAGCAGAATGAGCGGGCTGCGAGGAGTTGGAAAAACGGACAGCACCTGCCATCTGTGCCGACGCTTGTGAGCATCCTGGATGATTCGTTTCAAGCCTTGTCGTCGATCGGGAGACCCGTTGAGCGAAGACTTCAAGACGGCATCGTGACCTGCGCCGTCATCGCAAGGATCACCACATGCATCTCGAAAGATATCAAGGAGCACCTGGGCACTGAATACCTCATCGATATCCTGAGCCAAGTCCGACTCTACTACGGCTGGATGAGGGCTGAAATCAATGAGTACATGAGCCAGCTTAACGAAGAGGTCGCGTCGAGACTGGCCCATCATCTTGTGGAAGTGGGAACAGATAAAAGAGGTCAGGCCGAAGCATTTGAACGGGTAGAGCTTGGGATCAAGACGGCCCCAGATTTCTGGGCCTTTTTTGAGAGCAAACGCCACAATGCGAGCGAGCTCTTGCTGAGCCACAGAGATGACGAAGGCCACGTCCCCGACGACGTCGTTCAATGGATCGAGAGTCACTACGGTGCCTACTCAGCCAGGGTTCGGTCGGATGGCATCTCTCGTTGGAAAATTGATAAGCCTGAACTGTTTGATCACTACCTGCAGCGAGCCCTATCCATGAGAAATGGCTCAGACGTGACCCTGTCGGCAGTAGAAATACTACATGCAAAGATGAAGTTGGCAGGAGTCGCTGAGCGTCTCCCGTGGCTAGTGCATTGGCTGAAAGGCATCGTGTGCTATCGAAAAGAGGATTATGACTCTGCCTCCAGCCACTACGCTACAGCCTTTCAACTCGCAAAGTACTCCGCCGGAGACCTGCAGTATTCGCTGGTTAACCAGTACCTGGAGGTAATGGCGAAGACCAAGCAATGGCGACGGTTCAAGCAAGGCGTGCGTTGGGCGAATTATTTAGACATTCCTGTTCGTTGGCTGCGAGATAAGGAACCAACCGAAGAGAACATCCGATATTCCTACGGCATCCTAGGACTTGAGAAGATTCACTATTTTCAGATGTGATCGCATACACCACTACATCGGGCGTGAATCAGGCACCCGACTTCGTCGATATATTAGTTGTTCGGGCCTCCATAAGCGTGTACGCGCGCTCCGCTTGCTTCTTTACCTAGTCAGAGTCGCCCGAGCAGACATCATTTCATGTGTTGCGCCAACACTCGCTCCACAAGCATCATGAAATAAAACAACAATAATAAAGGCAGCGCCCGTGACTTCTTCGACCATTAAAATCTTTGCCATCATCCCACAGCTGAACGAAATCCCGAATATTCCACAGTCCTGTGACAAGCAGGACAGCCAGGGTGTGTCCATCTTCCAGGCGATCGGTATTTCTTATTCGATCCTGGACAGGATGATTGCGCTCGACGCTGGCTGTGCAAATGCCGCGGCAGAATTCTTCGTGACTACGCTCATGAAAGACGGTTGGTCATGGGACACCGCGCTTCTGTTGGTGAAAGAAGCTGACTGGAAGCACAGGATGTATCGTGCATGGCACGTTATAAACGCTGAGAACCGAGCAGACGCCGTCGCACTCGACTATGAGGTGTACCAGAACTATTGGCCTAACCGAGACTTCTGCGCGGATGGATTTGAAGCTGATACGGCATGCTGGATCGCGGATCCTCTGAATGCTCAGAGGGCTAGATAACTTGCTTGGGTAGTCACTCTTGCCTCCAGCACTCACGGTTGAGTTCAGGCACCCTAATTTCCTGGGTTTCACGATCAGGTCGACCGAGATCAGTGGGTGGGATGTGGCCCCGTCGATTGGCCGTGAATAGAAACCCGTGAGACACATCAGGGGTGCCGGCCGGATCCACCGGTGCCAGGCGCTGAGCCGGTATACGAAGCTTGCCTGGCAGCTCTTGAAATGTGACCACCTCAAAGTCCTCGCAGCCGTTGCGAATATCACGAAGCAGCGCCTCACTCATTCTCCAGCTGGTTTGGTATCAGCCCTTTCATTGCGCCGTCTGTTGAGTCCCTCAGTCCCCAAACCCGTCCTTACGGTGACTGCGTCTTGACTCAATAACCAGTTGCGCAAAGTGAACCAAATCCCGCACGGCTCCCCTGCCCGACCTATCCAAATGAAACCCCAGCATCCCCACTGCCCTGGGCCCATCTTGATCACACTTCAGCGAATCGCCCACCATCGCGATCTGGTCATGCTGATCGCCGAATAGGTGCCCAGGCGTAACCTGCAATGCATTGCAGATGGACTGGTAGATCAAGGCGTCCGGTTTCATCGCACCAACTTGGTAGCTGAAAGCGTACCCATCAAGTTCCGGAAAGGCCTGCAGCACCGCAGCCCCATACGGCTCGCAAAGGTTGGAGCATATGCCCACCCGCACGCCTTCTCCGCGCAGCAGCGCCACAGCCTCGACGCCATCCGCGAATGGCCTGATCGATGCGACTTCGCGACCTAGTTCGTCTTCCAGCTCTTGCAGGCGAGCGGTCGATACCCGGATACCCAATTGATCCGCAGCCTCTTCTAGCGACCACGGGTTGCTCATCAGCAATCTCACATCACTTGGGCTAGCCCGTCGGCCACATGCCATGCCTTCCTTGAGCAGCTGTCTGAACGGATGAAGTTTGGTTTGGAGGTTGAGCACGGTGCCGAAGGCGTCGAAGACAACTGCTGAAATCATAGGGCTACCTGTTCGGCTAGTCCGTGCGATACGGAGGCTATGGCGCGCTTGCGACCGTATCACCCCGGTCGAATTTGTCCAGAGCGAGACGGCGGTCGGCATATATACAGGGCGAAAGGCCCCCGCCCCGAAAGACGCGCTCCTGAAAATCGAGAAGTCCTGCCGTCGTTTGGAGATGGCCGGTGCCAATTTTACCCCGCACTGTATGTATGTCCAGCATCAAAAGAAGTGCTCCTATGAACCTCATTTCCCTACGCCAAATCACTGAATCCAAGCTCCAGGTTTTGTCAGGTCGCGCCTCCGGCGGCTTTCCCAGTCCTGCGGCTGATCACTACAAAGCCCCGATCTCCCTGGACGACCTGGTCGACCTTAGAGCCCCGCACGTCTTGCTGGGTGAAACCGAGGGGGACACTGCGGAGTCCGAGGACGTGCTGGCGTCGGCTAAACCCATAGGAGTCACCCACGTGGTTGGACTTCAACGTCGATTCTCACCGAGCTCACGGTACTGGCATGACCTCGTGCAGCAGGGATACGTTGGGAAGCCGAGATCTGTGCGAATGTCAGTGGGCGTCGACGCGTTCAGCGATGTGATGCCAGAGGCGGTTAAGTGGGCGGTAGATCCCGCTAATTTCACTCACCTGCTGCCCGTCTATGGCGAGCATTTCTTGGACATGCTGTTCCACGGTTTGGAATTCCCGCACAAGCTCGCGGCCGTTGCCGAGAACCAGCTGCCCGTGACTATCATCAAGGAGACGAGTGAGAGAATTCCCTATGACGCGCCTAACGAAGTCTTAGTGATCGGAACCTTTCCTGAAGGTGGTGCGTTCTCTATCCAGCTTGAGGGCGGCCAGGCGCACCCTACCGGTCTTCAGATTGAGGTGACGGGCACCAAGGGCTTCCTGCGCATCGTCAATGCCCGCGGATTTCAAAACGCTGACGACAGCTAGGTATTCGCCATAAAGTATGGCGCGACCACGTTAGTAGAGTTGCCTATCCCGGCCGAGTACGACTCCTTACCTGTAGCCCACCTGGATGCGAGCGCCCGGGACGTAGCGTACTTGTATGACGCCTACGCTAGGGACAAGGCAACAGGCTCCAATAACGTCACCAACTTTGAGGATGCCGTGCGAATGCATCGATTGCTGGATCAGATATCAGAATCCTCAAATGCCTTTTTCAAGTGAGGTCGCACCCGCCGAGTGCTGTACTCGGCGGCAGTGGATGGGATGATCGCATGAGCTGAGCGCCTCAGAATTTTGAGGAAATATACCGTTCGCGATCATCACCGCAAGTCGATGGTGAGCGCGTTTCAGGGATGAGCGATCCCAACTCTTGATTGGGTGTGCAGGTGCACTCATGGTCAACTCCTCCTTGTTTTCGGCTGTTTTGCCGAAACGATTTTCTCGGCAGTGGCGTCTGTTATCTCACCATTGATCTCTGCGGGCCGAGCCTGTTCCGGCAGGGCACGCCGGAGTTGCTCGTTTTCAGACTGGACAGAGGCAAGCAGCAATTTCAAATCCATCTCCCGCTCGCTAATTCTGTCGGCGGTATCATTGAGAGCCTTGGCGTCCTGTCGCAGCGTAGCTATTTGTTGCTGGAGCTGCTCCGCGACGCCTGCTGATTTAGCCTCTGCCATTTTCAGACCTTGGATCTCTGCAGTTAGAACCTGAATGCGCGCCTCATGGGTATGGAGCGTCTTGACCTGCTGACGGGACTCTCCCAACAACCGCTCGTTGTCACGATTAAGGCGGGTCAATTCATCCTGCTTCAACACCAAGGTTTCTTGAAGTTTACGCTGCTCCACCTGGGATTCGTGGAGCTGGGATTCATGTCGGCGCTGATCTTGATCGCGCTGTTCCTTCACGGACTCCCGATAATGCTCCAGGGCGCCACGCGCATGAACATGCTTCTCTTCGAGGGATTGGATCTGTTTATCCCTGTCACCGACCAAAGCTTCCAGATCTGTACAGCGCTGGCTGATCCCGGCGTTGCGGGTCAGCTCGGCCTGAAGCGAAGACTGGGTTGTTTGAAGGTCAGCTGTTTGAGCTTCGACAGCTGCTTGCTGAGCGTCCAGCTGCCGACGTGCAGCGGTCAACTCAGATTGCAGGCCGGCGATCTGCGCTTCAAGCCCCACGCGCTGTAAATCGAAAGCTGATCGAGCCTGTTCGATCGACTCATCCCCCTCCTCCATCAGGCGATCCAGAAGGCTTCCAACCATCGCTGAAAGCTCTTCTCCCATTCGCTCCCTGGACGACGGCGGGCGCGGATCAAAGGACTCGATCTCCTTCAAACAGCGGGAAATAGTGGTTTTTGAACCCGTATTTCCAAGCTCAACGCGCACGGCGTCAATGCTCGGGTACATGCCCTTGGCGAGCAACGACTGCCTAGCTTTTTGTACAACTGCCTTGTTTATGCCGCCGCGCGCCATGAAACCTCCTACGATTTCGTAGTGTGTTACGTGTCACGTATTTACGTGACACGTTATCAGAAAATAATCTCTTCTAGAATGCTATTTTTGGCAAGCTATAATAATGTCTTATGGCTTCTAGACGGTGGATCTGGCCCATTGACCGTCCTTGTCGCCTGGTAAGGGCCCCAAGACACCCGATTTCAAGGTCAAGAAAGATGGACAAGGCAGATCGATACCTACAGGCGGGTACAAGGGAAAACACGCGCAAGAGCTATCGTGCGGCGATTGAGCATTTCGAGGTCACGTGGGGTAGCTATCTCCCCACGACGGGAGAAGGAATCGTTCGCTACCTGGCGGAGTACGCAGACAAGCTCTCACTCAACACCCTCAAGCAACGCTTGGCGGCGCTGGCGCAGTGGCACATCACCCAGGGCTTTCCCGATCCGACGAAATCTCCAAATGTGCGCCAAATGATCAAAGGCATCAGGGTTGTGCACCCCACCAGGGTCAAGCAGGCCGCCCCGCTATTGATCAGGCATCTGGAGCAGGCGATTGAATGGCTGGAACGTGAATCGGCGGCTGCTCTGGAACGTGGCGACTACAAATCGCTCGTGCGCCACCGCCGGTCGGTCGCAATGGTGCTTATTGGATTCTGGAGAGGATTTCGTGGTGACGAGCTCGCCAGGCTGACTGTTGAAAATACTGAGGCCTCAAGCGGTGAGGTCATCAGCTTTTACTTGCCCTACACCAAGGGTGACCGCGCTCATGAGGGCCAGACCTTTCAAACGCCGGCGCTGACAAAGCTCTGCCCTGTCGAGGCGTACATCAATTGGATTACTGTTGCCGGACTCACGAAGGGGCCGGTGTTCCAACGTATCGACCGCTGGGGCAACCTTTCGGGCAAAGCCATTCAGCCCCACAGCCTGATCCCGCTCTTGCGCCGTATTTTCAAGGAAGCTGGCCTGCCCGAGGCGCTCTACACCAGCCACTCGATGCGCCGGGGATTTGCGACTTGGGCATCGGCGAATGGCTGGGACATCAAGGCGCTAATGGGCTATGTCGGGTGGAAGGACATGAAGTCTGCCCTGAGGTATGTGGATTCAAGCGTATCTTTTGGAGGACTTGCCGTGCGGTCGGGGACAGTGCGCCTCAACACTTTCTAAGCCTTGCTCAAGAACTGCCTACAGATGGGTGCCCCATCCCCTCTTCCAGGCTAACCCGTTAACGAAATTCTGCATTGCAAAACCACGGGTCATCCGCCAAGGCCTCGTAGAGCACCTTCTTCCATCCATTTACCAGCAGGTCATCGGCGCTGGCGGCTGAACGGAGGAAGTCAGCAAAAGCACCAAGAGGCTGTCGGGTAAAGTAAAGGGTATGCATATCCATTAGAAAGCCGACTTCTGTGCCTGCCTGGATGCTGTAGCGCTTGGCGATGCCAAACAATTCGAAATGGTTGGCTGCCCGTGCTTTGTCCTCCTCCGACCAGTTTTCCGGTGGATTAACGGAGTAAGTAATCGTGCAGGGCGCGGTATGGGTCACGGAAACACTGATCCACCGCTCCTCGAAAAACTGCCGCTTGTCCAGGTATGGATGAAGCAATTGCTGGTGCGGGTGGTCGACCAGGGGGTTACGCTTGTCAGTATTGCAATCGCGACAAGCTGGGATCAGGTTGTGGGGGACAATTGCCAGCTTTGGATAATTGGCTTTCGGCAAATAATGATCCAGTGTTCGTGGTTGCCCTATCCCACCACACGTAGGGCAGTGATCACCGGCAGCAACCAAGATGGCGTCATAGAGTGCTCGACCAGGCTCCCTCTGCACCATGTAATATTCATACAAGTTGACCAATTCGCTTTTCCGAATGTCATCGACAACGAAGGGATCCTCCCCTCGCCCCACCCTTAAAGAAGGTAGCTGCCAGGTGGATCCTACGGATGCTCGCTCAATGAACTCGGCAGCGTTGGTTCTTATACTTGGAAGGATACCTCTCATCCTTTCTCTCTGTTGATCATCGATGATCGCGGAGGTACAGGTCAGAAACGCGTCCTCAGGAGAGCAGTCGGGGCCCGTGAGGTGCTTCATACTTGCCCCTCAGAATCACGCTCAGCGATAAGCGATCTAAGAATTGCCTGGGCCTCAAGCCCCAGTCTGCCACCGAATTTTCGTAGGATGACATCAAAACTATGCCCCTCGGCGGCTTCTGCAGCAAGCAGGGTGTGAAAGCCGGAAGACTCCACCTCCAAGCCAAAAACTTCCCGAGTCAGAATTCCTACATTCTCGCCGAACGTCTCAACTGTTGGTCGTTGTGCGGCGGCTACCAGGTGAGAACGATGAATTTTCCATACGCATGAGGCGGGTATTTCCTGAAGCACCACAGGAGAATGGGTGGCCACGATCGCTACACCGTTACGATCAAGGAGCAATTCACTCAACGCCCGGATTAGGGCCGATAGAAGCGGCGGATGCAGATGGCTTTCGGGCTCGTCCATTAAAACGAGAGTTTTTTCCTCGACCCGCTCTACAAGCTTTGTGATGGTCAACAAAACGATCGAATGGCCAGAGCTGAGATTAGAAAAAATCTCGTTAGCTGCGGTCATCCATTCCTCACCACTCAAGGACAGCAGCCTGTCGAATCCCAAACCGGCGAAATTCTCATCAGACTGCAGGGTTTTGACGGCTTGCCTCCAACGATTACGCTTATACGTATCTCGTAGACAACCTCTCATCCCTTCAATGAAGTCTGATTTCAAGACATCACGACGCTTCAACTCATGCCACGCGTCTCCACCTTTTGACTTCAATCCGACGTAGAAAAAGCAGGTGCCCTTAGCGGGGTCAGGCTGCTCTGGTGGCGGGTCGAAAGGGTCAAACGCGCTAAACGATACGAGCAACACGCTGCTAAAGAAGTCTGGGGTAATCATCGCCCGTTGTTGGCCCCAAAACTGAACCTGATGGATCGCATCCGCACCAGTGTGGCCATCATGGATGGCTTTGATGATGCCATTCAAGATTGTGGTTTTCCCGATGCCATTGCGCCCGATTAGCGCATGGACATTCGTTAGGGGCGTTGAGTCAACGTTTACGTCGAAGCTCAACTCAATGCCGGCAGTAGAGTTGTCAGCCTGCTTCGTGTAAACGAAAGAAAAGTTTGTCCGGACAGCGCCGCCCAGAAGGACTCGCGCAAACTGGTTCTTTACGCTGGTCAAGCTGACATCCCGCAGCAAAGAGACTGAGAGCACTGGCTCGTCTTTTATCGCTTCGAGGATTTCAGGATTGGCAACGATGTCGTTCATTGCTGCAAGGAAGTTGAACCGCAGATCCCCAGAAGACGAATTGGCGATTTTTTGGTAGTACTCGACACCAGTGCCCAGTGAGAAAAAGCCTTCAGGAAGGTTTTGGAAAGTGTCGGGAAGCTTGGAGCGCGTCGTAGTGGCGGTGTCCTGCCCTTTGAACCCTATTTTGACGTTTTGAAGGTCGTGAGCCTCGCCGAATTCGTCGTAAACGAGCACATGGAACATCGTGACAAAGCTGTGATCGTTCCAGCGGTCAAATTTGAGATACGCAGTGCTGATCTTCCCGCTCGGGAATTTGTCATCCCTGCCTATGATATGGAATTCCATTCTTCCCTGTTCCTGAGGAGCACGAGGCTCAGCGACTGACTTGGATGCCGCCTATGTTGGCACTTCGTCTCCGGAACTACAAACCAGTGAGCATTAGCCAGTGGATTGAGCTTGGTGCCCTTTCTGCTAGTCGTCAGCTACAGTTCCATGACCTAGCAGTGGCTCACGGCCATCGCCTTATCTCAGGGAGGATCCCATGCGCATCCAGCATCTGGAGCTTGCGAATTTCCGTAAGCTTAAATCCGTTAGAATCGACTTGGCGGCCGAAACCACCCTTCTGGTGGGCGCCAACAACAGCGGCAAATCATCAGCAATGCTGGCACTACGCAAATTCCTGGTTAAGCCGACGACGTTCCGGCTGCAGGATCTCACTCTTTGCCATATCGCTACGCTCGATGCGATTGGCCAGGAGTGGGAACAGGCCGATGACAGCTTCGCTATTCCAGCATCCAACGCGTGGGCTGAGTGGCTGCCAACCTTGGACGTTTGGATACGAGCAGCTCAGGGCGAGCTCCACCACATCCGCGACCTGATTCCCAATTTCTCCTGGTCAGGCGGCATGGTGGGTATGCGATTTCGGCTAGAGCCTGATGATCTTCCAACGCTCTACTACGACTATCGAAAAGAACGGGAACGGGTCGCTACGCTGCTGCAGGAAATTGAAAATCAAGCTGCGGATGGCCAGGTGCGCCCGACCCTCCAATTATGGCCGCAGAACCTGCATGACTACCTCAACCGGCGCTTGGCCAAGGCGTTCAAAGTGCGATGGTACCGCCTTGATCCAGATAAGCTTTCGCCACCTAACGCAGAAACCAGGACTGCCAATCTTCAGCCGCTGAGTGATACGGCAATCCCGCTGGAGCGGAATCCCCTGCTTAACCTGATCAGAGTTCACGAGATCAATGCGCAGCGCGGTTTCGGGGACAGCGCCGATGAGGGACAAGACGAAAGCAAACCCGGAAGCGGCAGGAAGCTTTCTGAACAATTACGCGCGTATTATCGTCGCCACCTTGACCCCGGTGATAGCCCGGATGTGCATGACCTGGAGGCCCTGCGGGCGATTGAAGCGGCTCAAAGTGCCTTCGACAGCAGGCTCACTGTCAGCTTTGCGCCAGCACTCAGAGAGGTCGCAGGCCTCGGTTACCCGAACAACAGCGATCCGAACATCAAAGTCGCAACTCGTCTCGGGCCAACAGACGGAATGGATCATGAGGCCGCTGTACTATTTGAGTTGGACTCTGTCGCAGGAGCACCAGGGGAACCTCGCCTGAGCCTCCCCGAGACATCCAATGGCCTTGGCTACCAAAACCTGATTTCCATGATATTCCGTCTCATGGCGTTTCGAGATGACTGGCTTAGGAAATCTCGTACCCCTGAGGAGCGCAGCGCCGCCAACGTTGAGCCAATCCATCTAGTACTGGTCGAAGAGCCCGAGGCACACCTGCACGTTCAAGTGCAGCAAGCCTTCATCAAGCATGCGTACCACGTGCTGTGCAACGATCCTCTGCTTGAGGAGTTTCCAAACCTGAGAAGTCAGCTGGTTGTGAGTTCCCATTCAAGCCATGTCGCACATGAAATCGAGTACGAGCACCTTCGTTACTTTCGGCGCCTCCCATCCGGGATGGCGAATATCCCCATACCCGTATCCACCGTCTCAAACCTGAGCACGGTGTTTGGCCAGCGCGGGAAGACCAAGGAATTCGTCACACGATACCTCCGGGCGCATCATGCCGATCTTTTCTTCGCTGACGCGGTAATCCTGGTCGAAGGCGCAGCGGAGCGCATGATTCTTCCCCATTTCCTGCGCCAGCACTTCAAGTTTCTCGACCAGTGCTACATCACTATTCTCGACATCGGCGGAAGTCATGCTCATCGCCTCAGGCCACTAATTGATGCCCTGGGGATTGCGACCTTGGTAATCACAGACCTGGACGCAGGAAAAGCCAAGGCGGCACAGCCTGTTGCTCGCGGGGCCGGGCAAGTCACGAATAACCCTACCGTCCGCCACTGGATGCGCGTGGTTGGACGTGGTCATGATGTGGATACATTGCTAGACCTTCCGGCCGAGCAGAAGGTGGAAGAGATCGATGCGCTCTATTCGATCAGAATCGCCTACCAAACCCCTATCACCATTCGTCTACCAAAAACCGGAGCACAAGCCGAGGCCTTGCCCAATACATTTGAGGACAGCCTGGTATTGAGTAACGTCGAGCGATTTGCTGGAAAATCACGTCGCGGGCTGATGCGTGCGTTCAGCGAGGCCATCCAGACCGCCGACACGACTCATGTACTGGCTGAAGCGTTGTTCGAGAAGCTGCGTACAGGCGACAAGGCTGAGTTCGCCCTGGAGATCCTGGGCGATCCAGAATTCAGTCAACTCGTGGTTCCCAGTTACATCCATGAAGGGCTGACCTGGCTGCAGTCGAAGCTGGAGCTCAAACGCAAAGACCTTCTGGTGGTTCCACCCGCAATCGTCGAGGTGACAGAAGAATGAGTCCGTCAGCGCCGGAGCGCGATAACCCCATTCGTGATGCTGACGACATTATCCGAGAATGCCTGGATCTGGATCACCCACGAAGTTTTTTCCTCTACGCTGGCGCGGGGTCTGGGAAAACCCATTCTCTGGTCACCGCTGTCAGGGAGCTGAAATCGCGCGCGCACAAGAGACTGACCTTCGAAGGACGTCAGGTTGCGATCATTACCTACACCAACGCAGCATGTGAGGAGATTTCTCGCCGGTTGGAGCACGATCCCTTGGTGGTCGTTTCAACCATCCACGCATTTTCATGGCGAATGATCCAAGGTTTCAATGACGACATCCGCGAGTGGCTTCGCACCAAGCTCGCTGAAAGTATCGAGGAACTCAAAGACAAACTCGCAAAAGCTCGGGATCCCAACAGCAAAACCGCTCGCGCCAATCGTGCATCGCTAGAGAGTAAAACACGCCGGCTTGCTGCGTTAGATGAGGTTTTTAGCTTCACCTACAGCCCCACCGGAGAAAATCGGGGACGCCAAGCCTTGAATCACGCCGAGGTCATTCAGATGGCGGCTGCATTTATCCAGCGTCCGCCTTTGCTGGACGTGATGGCCGATCAGCACCCTGTACTTCTAATTGACGAAAGCCAGGATACCTACGGCCCTCTCATGGACGCGTTCCTGACCGCTCAATCGCTAATCCCGAATCGGTTTTGTCTTGGGCTTTTGGGCGACACCATGCAGCGGATTTACAACGATGGTAAAGAGCAATTGGAACAGGCAATACCGGCCGATTGGGCCACTCCCGAAAAGCCAGTAAATAGAAGGTGTCCAACGAGGGTAGTGGAGCTCATCAACGTCATCCGCAGCGCCGCCGATGATCATCAACAGGCTCCAAAGCCTGGTGCGATTCAAGGGGCAGTGCGCATGTTCTGTACCCGGCAACCTGCAAATGGCGGCTTTGAGTTGGAGAGCCAGATTGCTGAACGAATGGCGCAAATTACGGGCGATGAGCAGTGGGCAGCAGGAGCATCTGAGCGAAAAACACTGATACTTGAGCACAAAATGGCCGGCCGGCGCTTAGGATTTGAGGGCATTTTTACGCCTCTTTACGCAGTTGAGCACCTGCGTACCAGCCTGCTGGATGGAACGCTGCCGATTCTCAAATTGTTCTTTGACGGGGTCATGCCGATTTTGGACGGCGCCAGGAACAGCGAATTCGCGCTCATGGAAGCTGTGCGGAAGAGATCACCTCTCCTCCACAGTGAGCACATGAAAGCGGCCCCTGATCAGTTGGGGTTACTTCAACAAGTCGGTGCCGGTTGCCAAACTTTGTGCGATTTGGTTGCAGGTGATGATCCGTCTTTGGCCGATGTCGTGTTGGTGCTGGCGCAAACAGGTCTGCTTGAAATACCCGATCGTCTCGCAGCTGCCCTGGAGCAGGGTGTGACTGATGAAGAACCGCCTGAGACAGTTGATCGTGAAGCACTTGAAGTGCACGCCTACCGCATCCTCTTGGGGCGCCGATATTCTGAAATGGTCGCATTCGCTGGATACGCTCAGGGCTTGTCACCCTTCGATACTCACCAGGGTGTCAAAGGCTTGGAGTTTCCACTAGTCATGGTGATTCTCAATGATGAAGAGGCCGGAGGGTTCCTTTTCAGCTACGAAAAACTATTGGGCGTTAAGGCTCCGTCCGACAGTGATATCAAAAATCAGCGCGCTGGAAAGGATGATGCGCTATCCCGAACGCGCCGCCTGCTTTACGTCACCTGCAGCCGGGCAGAGAAAAGCCTGGCGATTGTGGTTTATACAGCTCAACCGGAAATCGCCAAAGAGCGCGTAGTCGAGGCTCGTTGGCTCGCAGCAGACGAGATAGAGATCATCTGAACCGCTAGGCTGGGCCCTCTCCGCCTCGCGCCCCCCGATGCCTTAGCGGAGAGTGCTGGCCGTTGACGGGCCCAGCCCACGGAGTTTTGTCCACGCCTTGTATCTCAAATCAATGGCTGTTGTTCAGGACAACCATCTCAGCGAACTGCAGCAAGCTGGTCATCTGCCCGCCTCCCCTACGATCAAGGTGGTGGCCCGTGATGCCCAAGGCCGTTGGGCATCACGATCACATCGGATGGAGTCCCCAATCATGTGCACCACTTCGCCGGATCTGAACGCGCCACTCGGGATAGCACTCAGCTGATCGCACGCCCAGTTGTACATCTGAGGCTCGTGCTTGAGGATGCCCAATTGATAGCTGTATGCGTAGACATCAAGGTTGGGGAACAGGCTACTTACTACTGCACCATAGGGCTGAGCGAGATTGGAGCATACAGCGATGGCCACGCTATGTTTCTGCAGCAACTCGATGCCGGCCAAGTCATCCGCGAAGGGTTCCACGCTTGCCAAATCGGTATCCAGCACTGCTTGGAGCTCAGCCAGACGGCCCTGAGGCAGATGGATACCTAGTGCTCCGCCGCACCCTCAAGACCGCAATTCAGCGTCATTACGAGGCGGGCATCATTCGGCGTGGGACGTCTTCCTTGGCGAAGCCCCTCCTTGAACAACAGGCGATAAGGTTGAACCGGTGCCTGGCTGTAAAGGATTGTTCCGAACGCATCCAAAATCACTGCTTTGACCGTCATGATGTCCCCGACCGACTTAGGATCAGGCTCCAAGCTTAATACGGGTGCCAGTGGTGCGGATTTGTGAACCGAGGCTTTGGATGCGAAAAAGCACCTGACTTGACCAAGCGTTTGCATCGCATTTGACCACCTGTTTTCATTCGACTTGACCAGCCATTTAGATTGGATGTGACCAGCGCACGGATACGCCTTGACCGCCATGAATCGACCCATAGCAGCCCTTCAAAAAGATAGCTAACGGCCAGAAGCGGACAGGCGATAAATGGGTGAAGATTCATTAACGTCAACGATGCCCCTTCGAAAGCCCGTCAAGTGATTAGGGCCTCACTTCCATATTGGACACTTCAGCCAAATATTTGGCATAACTGAAATAAACGAGGTTTGGTCAGTGAGAGCGACAGGGAATGTTAACGACCATTCGGTATTTTTTTGTAGGTCATGGTTGACGCCTCAGCGCTGGAGCACACAATGAGGGTATTACTCTTGATTGTTTGCTTCTCGGCCATTATTGCCGGTTGCGGGCCAACCAGTCGCTATGAAGTGAGTGGGGATCACATCGTTTTTAATACACGTTGGGGCCCAAATTTTGTATCGGGAGCCGATGTAACCACCTTTCGCCCCATTGGCGGTTTATTTGCGAAAGACGCACGCCATGTCTTCTTCGGTGAGGAATTGATCAAGGGTGCAGACCCATTATCGTTCAGTGTTATCGACGCTAAAACAGGTCGTGACGCGAAGTCGATTTATCGCGCTTCTGGTCGATGCGATGAGTGTGATTTTGGGTCTTTCCAGCGTATTGACGATAATTGGTATGTCGATAAAAACGCTGTCTACGCCTCCCTGAACAATAGCTGGAAGCGCACAGAACGAGCGAACTCAGGCTCCATCACTGTCATTAATCACTGGTTTGCCAAGGACAGCAGCAGTGTCTATCTGAGCGGCCACCGTATTCCCGGTGCCGACGCAGCATCATTTAAACTGGCTTCCTGTGGCGTTTGCAAAGTATGTGGGGAGGACAAGAACCGATGCTATTGGAACGATCAAGCGGTACCTTGTGACTGCAAACCTCACAATGGGGGCGATTTCGCTTGGCCTTTGCCGGAAACGGCGCCTGGCAAGGCAAGGGTCAGGACGCTTGCGATGAACAGTCCGGTGCGCGTTGTCAGTGTCGATGGCGTTGCAGAAAAAGCCTCTTTGAATTTCGAGCTTTATGCAGGTGAACATGTATTGGAGCTAAATTGTTTGGACGCTAAAACAGGCCTAGCCGGAACATTCCCCGTAAAGGTAAAGGCAGGTCGTTTGTATAGGCTTGAGCCCCGTGATGATCAGGTATGTGGGCTGCGTCTCCAACAACACGCGACGTTGCGTGGCAAGGCTTTCGGGCCTGAAATTCGCTTGGATAATGTACCGGGATCATTTTCGGGAGTGAGACCGAACGGTGTTTTAGAAGCCGTGCTACCCTCCGGCCGTCAGCATCTCACCTTTACATGCCGTAACGTTACACGGCAAACCGTTCGACAAGCTTCGGGCCATTTGGATCTGGAGCTAGCCCCTGGTTATTTCTATTAAGTCGATGCGAGCTTCAACGCACCTGAAAATAAATGCGATGTACGAGTTGTTACGGCTGAACCCTTGTAGTGCTGAGCTTTTGAGTTCGAATGGGCAGCAGGCAACTGACGCTACTGGCCGCTTCCCTCTTCAGGGACTCATGGCTGGATCCATGTCAGCTATGGGTCGACTGCTGCCGGTCATGAGCGAAAAACATCAGCCTTTTCGGTGATGGATTGGAACTGCTAATCCTGTAGGCCACGTATTACTTGCCCTACAGAGCCGACCTGATAGCTGCGTACCAATTTTGTACCGACATGAGTCCATACAGCGACGCCCTGCCCCTCACGACAGGCGGCCATCGGCCGTTAGCTGGCCTATATATCGTCGTGATTTTTACGATTGTTTATCGCCCAGCTTGGTTGCAAAATCGGCGGCTCACGCGGTTGAGCCTTATAGACAGGGAGTTCAGATGGAAACTTTCGAATTGGATGACTTGACCCATGAGCAGATCAAGGCGTTTTGCCAATTGGGTGATGAACATCTGGAAGGCGGTGATTTCACGGCTGCCATCGGTCAGTACAACCTAGCGTGGGAGTTGATTCCAGAACCCAAAAATAACTGGGAAGCGGCGACATGGGTGCTTGCCGCTATCGGCGATGCCTGTTTCCAGGGAGGATTCTTTACCTCCGCAAAAGAGGCCCTTGAGTATGCGATGACTTGTCCCGATGCAGTCGGCAATCCATTTTTGCATTTGCGTTTGGGCCAAGCACTTTACGAGAAAGAGGAAACTGATCAAGCCGCCGATGAACTTATGCGAGCATACATGGCGGCTGGAGATGAGATTTTTGACAACGACGACCCCAAGTATTTCGCGTTCCTAAAAACGCGGGCCGTGATTTAAAAATCGGAACAGCCGATAACAAAAGCTCGACGGCGGCAATAATTGGCCGATAACTGCCGTTTTCGAGAGGCCGCGATTGGCCGATTGTTGCCTGTCGTGACGGGCAGCAATTGATCCGAATTTTCCATTCGCGAATACTTCAGTGGGACTTGTTAGGTTTTTTTGGTGATAAGTGCTTTAAGTTGACCAACAGTGAGCCATGGCCTTGAGCGATGCAGTATTCTATGGCAATTAGAACACACCATTGCAATGTCAGTAATTTTGGTTTTTTGTGAGGACTCCATCTCGCTTACAGGTACTATATGGTGAGCCTCAATGTAATCACTACCTCTTTCGCCATAGACTTTTTCAAAGTCAAAGTTACAGGCTTCGCAGGAAAGACGTTTATTTGACTTTTTATAAGCATCCTTCGCTGACTTGACTAGAGCTGCATTTCGCTCACGAGCTGTATGTTTCCTTTCAACTATTTTCCCCTCTGGAAAGCCCTCATCGGAGATTTTATTATTTGTGAAATCTGTGCCTTCTAGGGATAGGCTCCAAAATTTTCTTTTTTTATTGAAAGGTGATACACCCAAATCACTGCAATATTTAAGATATTTCTTTTCTAGGTTGTCGCTCTGAGTTAACTTTCCAAGCACTTTAGTGATGGCCGGATTCGTTTCTTTTCCGTCCTTCTCCCGCTGAATGTGAGAGTGAATTGTATTTTTTGAATAGCCGATATAGCGACTAGGAGAAAACCGCAGTTCATTTTCGATCTCGTATGCGATAAAGCAACTGCCCTTTCGAATCAATTCTGAACAGAATAACTGCTCTTCATCGGTGCCTTCGCACAGGTAGTCTTCGAAAAGCTGTAAGTTTTCTTCGATTTCAGTGATTGACGTCACAACAGTCATAATTCGCTCTCGAGATGGAACGGGACATTGGGTGGCAGAAGCGCGGCATACTTAAGGAAAGCTGATCTGCAACAAGATTTAACGCGCGAATTGAAGCTAACAATTTGCCACTAGTCTGTCCACCGACTGCTATTGGCCGATTTCTGCCGCTAGTGTGGGCAGAAATCGGCCAATTGCAGACACTGGATAAATTTGGGTAAGGGTCTGGCTTTAGGCCATCTCTATTGAGCGAAGAGACGATTTTGAATACCAGCTGGTCGTCAATTACCTAGTTCCAATTCTCTCTGTAGCTCACTCAAAATAGTTGAAGAGTTGATCACAACGTGATCACTGACAACCGGTTCCGCACCATGAATTATCGAGTTGCGAAGAGTTATTAGAGCCCGGATTTCTCTATATAGCGACTCGCTAATTTTTTCGTTTCGGAAAAGCATTTCGGTTAGTTTTGCATTGGAAACATATCGGCGAGGTCGGTTGGTGTATTTTATTGAAGATGTTGCTTGATATATTGATCCGTACTTGGCGATAATTTCCTCGATTTGATTGTAGTTTTTCAAGAACTCTTCAAGGCTTCCTTTGTTCGCTTCCTCTCTTGAAGGGTCAACCTGACTCTGAAGCTTCCTGCTTTCTCTTTCAATTCGTTTGGGAGATATGACCTCAAAAATAAAATAGGTCACAGCCAGTAATGTTATTACAAATGCGGACTGAGCTGAATTTATAATTATCGTACTAAATGATGTTCCCGCACCCTCGTATGATATAGCCAGGTTTGAGAGTAGCAAGGTAACGACGGAAGATAGAGTTACAAATAGCAACAAAGTAAAATATCTACTTTTAAGGCTCTCTACAGCCTCAACCAAAGTTTCATCTTCAATCTCTTCACGACTTAGCTCATTGCGGAAAAATATGAAGCCCGTGAGAGTTAATCCATAGACGCCGGCTAAAACTTGTGCTGAAGTTGAAAATAGATAAAGAATTTGATTTTCGTTTAGTATCAAAATTGGGCTGCTTGCACCTACATAGCTTGTAGTTGCCGCCATAAAAGTAAAAGCAATACCGAAAAAGCCGATAATTTTTGTGGGTGCCCAGTAATTTTGCATTTGACTCTACTGTTAATTTGGCGATTAGGTGGGTAATTTTTGCGTCATTTTTTCTAGTGCCGCTTGTTGTTCTTGCTTCACTCCTTAATCCACGTGAGTGTCGTGCTAGCAAATTCGACATATCGCGGGGAGGCAACGGGGTGTGACTTCTGCGCACATTACGGAGTTACCGAATCGGTGTCTACGACCAGTCTACGGTTTTGAGCTCAGCTCCTCGTCACCGGCAGCTATTGGTGCTGACAACTGATCGCTCCTGACCGATGGCTGTCGATCGTCAAGGCCTGACACAGACAAAAGCAAGTATGCACTCTGGGCAGAGTTTATTTACTACCTCAAGAACCCGGTGCTTCACATGCTTTCGAGCGCTAGAGCGCCCCGGCCACCTGGAGCAAGTATCAAGCCCTCCGATACCAAGAAAAATCGCTCCAAAGAGGGAGCTACAACTTGTGTCACGCACACCGTACTGTCGTGGAGGGTTCGCGAGTAGACTGTTACTCCTACAGAGGACAACCTTTCAATGACATAGCTTGTCTGCCCCTCTAGGGTATCGCAAAGCTCGCTGCGGTCATGCTTCATCAGATCAACAGCGACAACCGACACCGAGCCACCTCGATAGCTAAAGATTCCGTACTCGAGAAGACACCGCTGATACTTGGTCAGCCGCTGACCATGAAGCTCTCGCGCCAACGGCGCGCGATCCATTTCGAAGCTATAAACGTGGAATCCCTGCACGGCCTCAAGAACAGCTCTCTCGATGCCATAGGCCACCGAAAGAGACGAGCCGCTGCCGAAATATGTTTCATACGGCGGTTCCAGCTGTCTGATCTCTGCAAGACACGACGGGATTCCGATATCGCTGGTCATGTCGTATAGTCTGAGCGTCGCCCGAGCCTCGTTCTCCGCCAACACGCAAATTTCCTTTAACTCCTGTGGAAGTGTGTCGATATCTATTATGCGCACGGGGTCTGCATTAGCCTTGAAGACAGTACGTAAAAGTTTTGTACTGAGAGCGTCTCGTTCAATGAGCTCCAGCAAACCATGAAGAATGGCTTCGCTCTTGCTCACACCGCTGGCCGTGCCGGAGTTAGTGCTGTAACGCCTTAAGCGGGCGCTCCCGAGGAAAGCCTCTTCAATCGAGTTTTCTGAACGAAACTTCGGATGCGTCAAAAACGCTGGATATTGAATAGCCTGACTATCACTCAGGCCTTCGAAGTGAATTCGACTTAATGGTACATCGTCAATTTCAGGATAGAGCTCTAATCTTGGGCTACCAAAATAGAACGCTGCATCGGAGCTGGAGCGATCGAGTGGTGCAATATTCGAGCGCCTAATAACCCGATCAAGCTCATATTGATAATGCTCGATGGCTTCAAACAGCGCAGAAGCCGTTGACTGGCGACCAATCCCTTTACCTTTCCCCACGTACGACTTGCCGTACCTATCGGTAAGTGTGCAGACGGTGGATTTAAGCAGATCGCCATACTCGATTATAGCAATCTCAAGCGATTGTTCGGCGCAAGACCTTGTCGCCAGCGCTAAAGCTATTTCAACCTTAACGCTACGCTCCATCTGAAAGCTCGACATCGCCGCTTAATCATCCTGGCCCGCAGAGCTAAGCTTCAACACCTCAATAATTTCAGGCACGTTAGACTGCGGTACTTCGAAGGTTTTGACGCTCGATCCCTCTATGATTACAGTGAACTTCGGATATGTCCCATCTAAAACCTTTGCCTTCTCAATCGCTTCCAATATATCGTTGACGGCTTGGAATGCAATAACTTTGTAGGACTTGTCGTGGTCGAATTTAGTTGTTTTTCCCATAACTTTATCCTCAATGCTCTATGCGAGCTCGTTGTAGGAGGAGAATTGCACCGCCGTGTTGACATTCGAGTTACCCCCGATTGAACAAGCCAGCGAGGTGTAACTATAGCGGATCTCATGCCTTATTCCAGTCTGATTCGGCAGGCTGGCTACTCCTTCTGACGGGCCGCTTCTGGCCGAGGCTGTGTAAAAACGTTTTTGAGCGCGACAGGTACTCAAAACCGGACTTAAAGTCGCGCTTCTACGCGAAATCCACATCTGCTGACGTGCAGATAAATTTCAGATTTAACGTAGACGCGCGCACTTCAATCTTGGCGAAGCGTTTTTACACACTCTGGGCCGTTTCCTGCCGGTCAAGACGTAGCCGTGCGCTGGTCACATCCGATGCAAATGGCTGGTCAAGTCGAATGTAAACAGGTGGTCAAATCAGTGCAATTACCCATTTGGACGGCCAGCAGTGATTTATGGCGACTTGGAGTGACGTCAGTCCACCCTGTCGCCGGCGTGCCACGCTGAAACATGCTTTATTGCAGGGAATAGATTTCCGCTCCATCATCGGCGCGGAAGCGTTGAGTAATCTGCCTCGACGCACGACTGACCGCGAGTAGAGTCAATGAGCATTACGGATAGCGGCGCATTCATTCGAGAGGTCAAGAAGGCCCCTCAGATTTTCTACACCATTCACTACTCCTGCCAGAGCCTGTACGACGATAACGAAGGCCTCTCCCCCCGTATCACCTCCATTGCCATTACGCATTACGCTACCGGTCAGGCCGTTAGTTTCTCGACGCATTCCATCGCTGAAGAGCTTCGAATCGGGCGTGAGGACGTTCTCGGGAATTTCGACGCGGTAGAGCTCCAGTTGCTAACCGGTTTTTATCAGTTCGTCCGTGACAGGCGCGACAAGTACTGGGTGCACTGGAATATGCGAAACCTTACCTACGGATTCGAACACCTTGAGCATCGGTACCGAGCATTAGGCGGAAGGGATGCTTCCGTCATCCCCGTGGAGCGCCGGCTGAATTTGAATGACCTCCTGGCCGACCGCTATGGCTCTGGTTATGCGAATCACCCCAAAATGAAGTCCCTGATGGAGCTTAACGGTGGCATTCCCCGGCATTTCCTTGAGGGCAAAGAGGAGATCCAGGCCTTCGAGAACAAAGAGTTCATCAGGATGCACAACTCGACATTGTCAAAGGTAGGGTTTCTGAACTCCACCATCCGGAAAATGGTAACCGGAAAACTCAGAACTGCTTCAAGAGGCTTCGGCGTTGCGCTTGACCGTATTTTCGAAGGCAGATCAGCGAAAGCGATTGCCCTCGTCGGCGCGCTGATCGGGATTGGTGTTGGAGTTTGGCAGTGTATTCTCTGGTTCAAGGACGTTTAGCAAGCGTCCCAGGCTGCGACTTGTGCATAGTTGATGCACGGTTGTCATTTACAGAGTAGCCATTCTCGGGATCACCTAGGCTCCTGAAAACGCGCGCATCATGCATCGCTGAATGATCAGACAATTGCCGCCTACTGGAGGTGGCTAGGAATATGTAAACCATGAGCACTGATGCAGAATTCGACGCCATTAAAAGCCTAGGCCGCGTGGCCTTACCTCGTAGCAATACCTACTTGTTTCGTTTGGGTATTGCCTTGTACGGTTTTGCCTCGATCGCCAGTTTCATGGCCGAGGTTACCTGCCACCTTGATCCCACTTTGAACCGGACGAAGCTTGAGGAGCAGATGGGCGCAGGCTTGCTTAACGCCTTTCGAAAGGCAGTGGAGAAAGGGGCTCTGTCCTACCCCGATGTCGTCGCACCTGGACAATTGGCGGCTGACTTGTTTCAGGCGATGAACGCCGAACGCTCAGACATTGTCCATGCCTACCCCATCACCAATCCTGAGGGTGAGCAGATCCTCCATCGCCGCAAGGACGGTCAAGGCAAATACTTCGAAGTGACCGATGTGTTCCTGGACAGTTTCAACTCACGCTTGCACGAGGTAAGTCTGCAGCTTTACGCCATACGCAGAATCGTGAGGCCTGATCTGGGGGACTGAGCAGGCAATTACTGCCACCCCCCCCCGGTTGACCGGACTCATAAGCCCCAACTACGTTGGAGGTCATCAGTCGCTGAGCAGAAACCATGGCACTCGATCGGGGAAGATCAGTGATGCGCAGATGGCACCGATCCGCGTTGCAGGATTTTGCAGCGATGTATCCTGAAGCATCTGGGGCCTGCATGCTTCCTCCCAGCGCTGCACGACATCCGCCACCTTCCATACCTTCTGGCCGACCTGGAAGACGTGATTTATACCGTTACGAACGAATGGCTGGCTGAACTCCAGGTAGCTTTGCGGAAGGAAGATGTTGAGGTGTGCGTGATCGAGGCTTGCCAGGTTGTAATCCAGCTCGTCTTCAAGGGAATGACGACGGCTTATGAGCAGGACAAGCGCCAAGGTCTCCGAGGGTGAGCTGCTCAAACGCTTCAACTCGGCGGGATCTTTGTCGGCGCGTGCTTTGAGATAGCCGAAAACGTTCTCTGCCGACAACAACGGCTGGGCAAGTCGACCCTCGTGCTCAACGAGCGCGTTAGTCAGCGTACTGACGACCAATTCGCCAAGGCCATTCGCGTCATCCGTATTAATGGCAGTAAGGAAGGCGGCCCAGTACGGTGCTTCGTCTTCACTCATGCCCGCACAGGCGCTAGCGTAGTGCTCCACCAGTGGGGCACTCATTTGCTCCAGAGCGTCTCTGAGATTAGCGTCACTGACACCAAGCTCCCGAGCCAAGTGCACAGCTGCGCCTGCCCAGCCTAAAATCCGAGAAATGCGCTGCGGGAGGTAGAACAGATCGGGGATGCCATGCCGGGACAGCGAACAAGGATTTTCTCGAAGCCCATTGACGATGTCCCACAGCCGGTACTCAATCTCTGTCACGATCTCGTGAGCGAGTCCCAGAATGCAGTCGCGAGAGGCATTGTCCTTCTGGGACGACTGAAGGAGCAACGCTGCGCACGTTGCGCTCAGATCGACCCGAGAAAAGCTGTTGGTGTGGCGCCCTGCGCCCTTCTCCAAGGATTGCCAGATGCCGCCGATAAACGCGCCGGCTGCGTTGGGTATGTCGGCCAGGCGATCAACGCACGTGGAAAGGACAGGAAAAAGCTTTTCGGCGGTGAGTTCATGTTCCGGGGCAAACATCAGCTTGTACAGCTCGGTGGAATGAGCACTGATGGCTTGTCCGGCCGGGGACGCGGGTGAGATGCCTGTGATCCCCAACAAAGAGGACGCCGGATTGTCGGAAGCATGCGGATTGCCGAACAGCGGCATATGACCGTATAGGTTGACGCCCCACACGGATGGCATCTGTCCTCCCCGGGTCTGCTCCGACACGAACTGTGCAGCTGGTCGACCAATATCCAGTAAATCGAGAACGCCTGCTCGCGACCCGGTATCGATCTCGCCACTCAACACTTTGAGCAGTGCAAGGGTTCCATACCCGCCTTGACTGGTTTCGCTGGCGTACTGATCTGCCGCTGACGATACAAAAAACGACACGCCAAATGTCTTGGCCTTACCAATCACTTCCGGCTTGAGCAAGATACCGAGGTTGGACACCATGCCCCCGGCATGGCAGGCATCAATGATCACATTGCAGTGGGCAGCTTTGAGTTCGTTGAAGTATTCGAAGAGTCGACTGAGCGCAAAACCCGTGGTGGAGAGACGATCTGCACGGGTGTCGCTGAGGCAGAGAAAATAGCTGTCGTTGGCCTCACCGCCATGCCCGGCGAAAAATAGCGTGAAGCTGTCGATTTCATCGTACTTGTCCTGAATATCAAGCAGCATTGCATCCAACTGACTCCTGACAGGAGAGCGTAGCAAGTACGCGTCCTCCGACTGGATACGGCTCAATGGCCCTGTCGAGAGTGCAGAGTGGATGGAGAGCGCGTCACGCTCGGCCCCGGACAATTGGCTGAGCGATGGAGACTGGTAATTGTCACAACCGATGCACAGCAAAACCCTGGCGCCCATCACTGCCCCCTACTACGAAATTTAGATTTTCGCGCGACTTCCGCTGTCAACGCCTGGGTGATTTTGATCTTCTTCACCTCCTCGACCCTGGCAAGCAATTCTGGCTCATGCAGCGAGGGATCTGTGTGAAGGCGCTTCGCGAGGCTGGGATGCATGCGAAACTCTGGAAGCGATACCTGACCATCTCGATCAACCGAGTATTCGACTGTTTCGATAGCCTTGAGCATCTGTTCGCCAAGGCTGGACGCGGAACCATCGATGACATTGCCGTGCTCTTCGCAGGTATCGGAGAGCATCTTATAGAACGCCTTGGCGTAGCTGTCGGCCATGCTGCTGGATATTTCATCAACTGTACGCTCAATGACGTCTAGCCGGCCTCCCATGATGTCCTCAAAGCGCAATCTTGTTTCGTGCTCGATCGTCTGCATTTGGTCGACACGATCAGGGTCGTAACTGTGATGCGACTGCCACGAGCCACCGTGGCTGAATCGCTGGACGTTATCCCCCCCACTGACCTGTCTTTGTGCCCGATTGAGTTTCTCTCCTGTGGCTTGCATGAACGTCTTCATGACGATTTCTGCTTGCGCATCAAAGGGGAAAGGATGGGCTTTATCCCTCATATCTGACTCCTGACTGACCAAGCGCGAATTGTTAGACTCTATGATGAAGAGAGATCTTTCCAGCTCCCTCTTCGTGGCATGGCAATAGTATGACCTCAATCCTCTATGGGGAGGAGCTTGGGACAGGCTTCGCGATTACCGAAGTCCCCCTTGCAGGATCACTGATTCAGAGAGCTCAGGCACTAAAGGGGTACAGCAGCACTGCTTGTTTCTGGACAGCCGCTGCAGGCGGAGAAGCTCCATCGGACGCGTCTGAATCGGTACCTGACCGCGCATACCATCGACGAAGCCCGGCCAATGAGCATTGCCATCGTAGCCGGCGTAGAGTTGTGCGCAGAGCTTCACCATGCCATGCGCTTAATCCAATGATACGGTGTAAACCCTCAAACTCTATCTTGTAGAGGCAGGGCCACGCATCCTCCTTGCCCTTCCGGAACGCACCAAGTGCTGCTCAAAACGCAGTTAGCGAGGTTACTGCTACAGGTGTGATCCTGCAGGACGCTCAGCAGATTGACGCTGACATTCGCATTTTGGCGGCCGACATCAAGGCGCCGGCCTTTCTTACCCAATTGGACGGATTGGCAAGGAATGGCGCAAGTGCGTTTGCCCCTCTGACATCGTCAAAAGAAGATGGTCAGGCGGTAGCTTTGGCCGCGCCAGCTTTGGAGTGGAGAGCAGTTCGCTACTTGGAGTGCGCATCACGGTCTCATCATTGGTAATGAAGAACTCGTCATTGCCGCGTACGTCGTAGCGCAACGCGAGTTCGATACCTTGAGCAACATCGGTGATCACCGAGTCATTGATGCTCCCGGTCAGCTCTGCGCCAACGAGACTACCTTCGGCATAGAGATGGCGTTGGCGCACTGCGACATTACGTACTGAGTGGAACATCGCGTGCGCGACCACCTGAGCGAGGCGAGCCTCAGGTGGTCTTGCCTGACTGGGCGCCCATCGGTACGTCCGGCGAACTCACCTTCCGAACTCCAGCTTTGATGGCGATGGTTGAGCAGCGTCTCTTGTCGACCCACCATGGGGTAGGCCGAATAAGAAATTAAATTGAAAGTAATTATATCTGGCAGCGTCCTTCAGAGTCTAATCGTCCTGCCCGTCGAAGGATTTTGAATAGATTGGCACCTGCAATCGTCCCCAGCAGCTCCTTATACCTCGTCGACTCAGCGTTAACTTTTGTTTTTCTAGAAGCTACTGCTGACCCTCCAATCATCTCTAGCTTCTGCAGATCGCTCAGCGATGCCTTGTAACGTGCGACCGACGCACTAGCCCTACAAGGAAACACATCGACACGACCGTAAAACCTAGACTCAGCTGCAAGATTTCGAAGATTATCTAAGGTTTCGCCGCTGTTCGTATTATCATCAAAGACGAGCAGCCAATTTTCAGATTCCAATTTTTGCCTAACTCCTTCACCAACGGTGGCGTCCTTTAATATTTTGGCGTACGGATAATCTGATAGTTCAGAAAAAGAGTTGGCATTTTTTACATCATAGATTGAATAAACTACTGACCCTGCATTGGCCACTACCTGTCCTTTTATTATAGTTCTGGCAAAGGTGTGTTTAGCAAAATGGCCAACCAATGTACCGCCATAATTTACACTCATCACATGCAAAACATCGCTTACTTGATCAAACCCTTTCCGAATCAAAATATTAATGGCATTTTGTGCGGTTTTGATCATAACAAGAGGATCGTTTTCCTCCCGATAGATTCGTATCAATTTACTCAATGCTGCTTTTTTTGCATGCAAGTGAGTCGTGCTCTTTGTGTATAGCCTTCCCTTTGAATTTTTCTTTTTTTCCTGCGAAGATTCTCGTTGCTCGCAAGCTTTTTCATACTCTTGAAGAAGCTCAAAGAAAATCTTCATAAGGCCTAGCGGCCCATTTATTGCCTGCAGCCCGGCATCCCCAGATTCTGGATCAGAAGTCCAAAGCTGACCAACCAATCTCGTATAGGATATTTTATTGTCATTTAGTAAAATATCAACGTACAAACCAACCTTGTCATCAAGCTCAGCAAACAAGGTCACGCTTTCACCGCCCAGCCTGATAGTCGACTGAGCGCCCTTAAATTCTTTAAATTTCGCAGGGCACTTACTTTTAATGGCCCTGACAACGTCGCGGCTAAACACTAGGTTCCCTGAGTGCTCAGGATCAAGGAAATGCTTATTGCACATAATCTGAGAAATATTTTGCAAAAAAGCAAAAATATTTATTTTAGCATCCAACAATCCTAGAAGAAACTTGCGGATCGACCTAGGCGGGCGTACGGTAATAAATTTGTTAAAAGCGACATCAAGATCCAAGCCAAGTGTTGCCTTTACAAACCTTATCATAAGACTTTCTTTGGCCATAAACTCAGAAATATGCTCAAGCATATTCGGCGTGTTATGAACTTTGTAGTGATTGATCAGCTCACGCAAATCATCAAGCCGCTCAATTGAGATTTCCCATTGATCCATAAAGAATCGGTCTGTATCGGCGTGCCCCAAAGTATGTTTACCACTCGCCATCTCCTCTCGAATTTTTTTTATTTTTTTGGGAGCTATTGCCCAAAGAATCTCTCGGCAAAAATTTTTCTTATTACTCTCAATGGACTGCTTGAAATCAGAGAAAAAATATTCGTCCAGCAGCCCAATATTCTGATTAATTAAACTATAGTGCCTCAACAAATCAGAACAAAAATCTTCAAAATCAAAGCGATTAATTTGAAGATCATTAATGGATGTGTTACGCCCCTGAAGTCCAATGGAGACGCTATCGAAAGCAAAGTAATATTCGGGGCTTCTAAACACCATCCCCGAAGATTTCGCATATGCAAAGCAATGAATTAGGCTTTTCGCGTAGTCATAATACTGCTTGTCACTCGCAGCCAACATTGTTTCATCGCAGCCAATCGCCAACGGACTAAGCACGCCACCTATTTCAATGAGGTCATCCCTGCTTAGCTTTATAGCCCCATCAACATAAAAATAGTCTCGCAGCGTCGCTAATATTTTTTCATCGGCCTCTAGCACAGTCTTATAATGAGCCTTGGCCTTAGCGAGCAAGTCAAAATAATCGTTTCCGTCAGACCCGACTGCTAGGGCCCAGGTACTAACAGCCCCTTCTTTATGCTCCCTTAACATATCAATGAGCATATCCGAGTACACGCTAGAAACTTGATCGGACATCTGAAATATAGATTTTTCAGTTATTGAGACTTCTTGCCCTGGCCGAGCGATCCTTGTCCGGTACGACTTCATACTATAATCAATCCGTAATGTGGCGAAAACGTTGATTGGGGCGACCTAAACTATGTCAGCCACCTTATCACTAAAAATGGAAATAATGCGATAATTCAATTATCTTACTGCGGCCAAAATCCTACCATTATGGCGTGAAACTTATGGATTGAAAAAGCGAGCTAACGATATAGGTGTATAATGGCAATTCTCGTTATCGAAATAATAAGCAGAACTGCGCGGTTTGTGTACTTTTTGACTCACCCTCGCCCATCTCGGCGCACTGACGAACACAACTCCTGAAAGATGACTATTTTTGGAACTTTTCATCAGCTTCTCTGCTAAGGTGCGATAACGATTTTCACTGTCCCTCGCGCTAGCCTCTAACGTTAGGTCTGACTCCCGCTCTACTTTCAAGATCAGCACTCCTGGTCGCGTTCCTGTCATCTGTGAGCGAATTGCGCGCTTGGACTCATTCATGATCCGATCATCTAACTTGCTTGGAATCGTAGTATCCACTCTTAGCCCTAGCCCGCCTCCGTTGAGCAAATGTTTAGCGTACGTACGCGGCTGACACTTAGGCACTTGGGAGCCGAGTAACATGTCCATTGCCTCCTGCCAATGACATCCTCTTTGATCGAATGGGAAGCCTTCCATCAAAGCCCCTCTGATTGAGATTTCACAAATCCCGGAAATGTCGGTTGGCAGACCATCATCAAGATTTTTACGCTCAAAAAGGCATTCGCTAATTGAGCCTATTAGGGCGTCAAGCTCCTTGGGTTTCTTGGGGATCTTCTGATTAAAAACGACAGAAACGCAGACCAACTGATCGGGTTCGAGGCACAATTCAGGCTCCAGAAACCTGATCAATTTATTAGCAAAAGCATCAATGGACGCGATCGGGAGAGCATCACCTTTGTCGACTGAGAAGGTTTTGCATTCCACTTCAACCGCCCCTATTACTGGATCGTGTACAAGCAAGTCGAATGTCTCAATGCCGGAATGTTCATCTGGCCACTCTATGCCCACGCCGCGTATATGAAAGTGATTCGCGACAAAAAGCTCAAAGCTCAGACTTCGATATTCATCGGGTTCTTTGAAGGCCGCCAATAACCTGGCTTTAAGTGATTCCGGCCCGCCGACGGCGCCGCTTTCCAATAGGTGAAGTGCTTGCCCGACTAGCTTCATGGCCTCTAAAACAGATGGCCACGCTGCTGACGATGGCTGCAATCCGTGCAGGTGGTACTCGTTAAGCCCATAGGACAATACGTAGGACGTTTGCAGCCACTCGGTAGAGACGGGGTTTTCTTTCATCCCATACCCCAACCTTGTTATTTGCTTGCACCAAGGTCTGTCTGGAAACTCATGCTCCAGCTCTGCATAGATCGAAGCAAACGATTCTTGACGAATTTCTGTCAACACCACACAGCTCCCTTGCCCATCGTAATTTAACCGATTGTTCAGTAATTTCAGGTTTTACCAAAAAAGGGCATGGTGGGATACCACTCGATTTTTTGAATCAAGCTGGACGGCTTAGCTGATTTTAACGAGCTGACCTTCACCATGAGGTTAGTGAATAAGCCTATCACCGCTTATCCATAAGCGTCCGCCCAACTCACCTTGCGTAAGTCAGGCCGGTAACCGCGTACAAACCGCCAATTGAGTGCAGCGCCTGTTCGGCCAACTGGCTTTTGTTAGCGACATGCAGCTCGAAGAACTTGCGGCGAGCACGAGCCATGCAGCCGATTTCAGTGATGCCTTGTTCAAAATCAGCCTTGTATCCAGCGAAATCGTCGCAGACCAGCTTGCCGTTCTAGTCGCCCAGAAAGTTGCGTGCATGTTCTCCGGCACGGCTTGGGCTGAAGTCGTAAACCACCGCTTTGAGCGCCGAAAACGGCGTAGTGCTATAGGCCCAGACGTAAGCTCGGTGAGTTCGCCGGACGCTTACGCCCATCGAGCCCGCTTTTCACATTTACTACCCTGGGCGTCAGCAGATGCCTCCGGGGCTGCGCGAGCTCATTGACACGTTACGGCTGGAGGTTGAGGGCTGAAAAGTCTGCCCCAAAGCGTCTCAGGCGCGACCACGATCCCGAGGCGGCGTGCCCTCAACCTTCTAGTTTTGAGTCTCGCTACACGCGGAACCTTTTTTTGCCGTATCGATTGCCTGTATACCGAGCTTTCTTCACGGGCTTTTTCTTGGGAGGCTTGTAATCGCACTCCGGGAAGTTGGTGCATCGAACGAACTGGCCGTTCTTGCTCTCCTGCACGACCAAGTCGCCGACGCAGCAACGGGGGCATGGATGGAGCCTGACCGGAGCTCCGTGTACGTCCTCAACCTGAAGCGCACTGTCGCTCGCCAGTTCCTTTATGAAAATCGAGACCTTGCTCGCAACGGTGTACATCACCACTGTACGTCTAGCCCGGGTCAACGCAACGTAAAAGAGGCGGCGCTCTTCTGCGAACGGATAAGAATCCCCATTGGACATGACGAGACCAAGGACTGGGTCGTCAGTCATGGTGCTGGGGAAGCTGCGGCCACGCTTCATGCTCACCATCGATGGCAAGATCACGTAGTCAGCCTCGGTACCCTTGGAGCGATGTACGCTTAAGAATGACACTTCAATAAATTGACCGAAGCGCGCCTTCCAGTTGCCGGGGACGAATTTGATCTCCTTGTTGTACCTTCCGAGAATGCAGACCTTGATCAGCCTGTCATCTGCTTTTGGGATCGTGCCATCTTTCAGCCCAGCTACTAGGCCTTCTAGGAAGCTGTTGATGCCGTGGTCGATACTATCTGCATCCGCCACCATTACCGCCCTAAGCGCAGGCCCCACAGCGGGAGTTTTCGAGTACACCGTCTTAGTCAGCTGCACCGGGTTTCTGCTTACGAAGCGGCTGGATACGTCACACAAAGCCTGGGGGCACCTGAAGGTCTGCTCCAGCTTCAACAACTGACCAGATCCGAAGTACTCCCTGAACTCAGTCATCACCGACACGTCAGCGCCAGCGAATCTGTTGATGGATTGCCAGTCGTCGCCGACAGCAAAGAAGTGGCGACCCGGGACGCTCACCAGCGCCCGACAAAGGCGCGCTCTCGCTTTTGATGCGTCTTGAAACTCATCGGCCATGACCAACCGGAAGTTCGGTACGCATCTGCCCTGCTCCACATGCTCGGCGGCCTGCACCAGCATGTCCTCGAAATCGAGACCTTTATCATCCTTGAGGGCCTTGTTCCACGCTTCCATAACCGGCCAGAATATGTCGAGGAACATCTTGTAGCGATGTTTGAACAACCCCATAGGAAGCTCATCCACCCGCTTGAGCAACTCATCTTCCGTCAGGCAGTTACGATGAAGGTGCGGATGAGACCAATCAGCTTGGTAGTGGATAGCGGCGGCTGGCGGTCTGGGGGAACGGGACGATCAGGGTTTGGGTCGAGCTCAATCCCCCGGCTGGTGAGTTCCTGCGTGAGATGTTCAACCCACGTGTTCTGTCGGATTTGGTGCGATGTTGTTTCGATCAGATGGGTACCACGCTCACGGTGCAGCGCGCGCTTCCATAGCGCGTCTTGCAGATACCCCTCGAAGTGCCCCGGTGGCTGTCCCTGCTCGTCCAAAGCAAAATGCTCGTGATACAGGCCAATCTTTGGGTAGTAAAAGTCAGGACGGTATTGGCTATGAGTCGCAGTAGCCGTGTCATGCTCGTAGGGGCGCTCATAGACGTACTCGACACCGTTATAGTGGAGCCAGTTCGCAATCATGCACTCCTCCAGGCTCTTCACCGGATCACCTTGGATCGGATTGAGCCGGCCAGCTTTTGTCCCGGCCTTTGGAGGTGCTTTCATGGATTTAAAGTCAGGAAGATCCCGACCGAACACTAGGCGGAACAGATCCCAGCGACTGCGGAATGCCACCGAGTTGTCCTTGAGATGATCGACCAATTCCTCCAGCTTCTTAAATGCCAACGGCTCTTTTACAACCCACTCAGGAACTCGTGGTTTCTTTTTGGTGGCATAGCCAATGATGGCGAGGCCGAGCCGGTGGAACGTCTTGGCGCGTACCGTGGCGCCCTCCATCTTCAGCCGCTTGAACGACTCCTCAGCGCGCTTCGCCAGCTCTTTGGCTGCATCCTTGTTGAAGGCCAGCATGACGATTTCTTTTGGCTGAAAAAAACCTCGATCAATCGCGTACGCTGCCTTGGCAACCATGGTAGAGGTCTTGCCGGAGCCCGCTGAGGCCGCAACCAGAACGCGATTATCAAAGCAGATCACCGCCCGCGCCTGCTCATCGTTCAGAGGCCGCTTTTCGACCTTTGACAGGAGCGGTTCACAAGCAACGAGTTCTCGTTTGGTGTGTTCTTTGTTGAACTCGCGCCACTTAATGCTCCAGTCCGCTCGCCAGAAAGTAAGCACGCGCTCGATATCTTCAAGGCGAATGCTAAGAGCAACCCTCAAGTCATGGTCTTGAAGTAGCTCATTCAAATCTGTCTCAGGGATTCCCAATCTTGGCCTGGTTGCCTGCAAACCCATCTGCTGCTCATGAGTTACCCATCGCCGCTGGGCCATCGCATCATTGAAGATACGAGCAGCTTCCCCAAGCCAGTCTCGAATCTGCATGTACGCGATTCGAAAGCGTTCATGCCGCGCCAGGGTGCGTTTCTCGGCCTCACGCAGCGTCTCCTCGCGCAATCGGTCGTGGGCCTTGGTGACATCTTTTATGACCGCGTTGAGCCCCGAAACTGAAGCTTTCGGTAACCCGCCTACGCTGCCGCCCGGGTAACTCACTCGGCCCGAGAACAGACCTCTTGTCGCTTGCATGCTGGATACTTCGTCGGATCGAATCACAACGCGCTCGCCATGAACATCCAGCTCAAAAAAACCGTCTGCAAGACGCAGTGACCATGGTGGTGACATCGACAGTATCCGGCCGAAAAACGAAGGGCCCCAAACGTATTCCTTACTCAAACCTTCCTCCGTTACGACGATTGATCGCGAGCGAACAATTGCTCGTGCCCCTGTGGGATCGTCATTCATACCTTAAAAAAGATCCGGCCCCAACGGCCCAAAATTAAACACCGACCCTAATGAGCCACCCTGATTGATCATAGAGTGGGTTGAAGGCAGAGCAGCCCCGCATCATGAGTTTCGGCCAGATCATAGCGATGGTGATCAGTCACAGTGCCCTGCGGTTCGGTTAACGGCCCTATCAACTTCGAGTTGCCGATCTGCAGGCGTACGCATGGCTATAACCGATAATCAACGAGCTCTGCCGCCAATCGACGTATCTCGTCCGCCGCATGCGATTCGGGGGAGATATCCAGGACGGAATCGAAGTACGAAAAACCCTCCATGAATGGTTGGTCATAGTTGTATTTGTCGATCACGACTTCATGAGCGTTGGTCAAGTGAGTCATCAGGCGAGTCAAAGGCAAGGACTTGATGTCCTTGAGAATATGTTCTCGGAATTTACTGGAGCTGAGCCGCCTTGCTTCCAGCCCTTCTACCAGCGCAGGAGGAATCTCCAAGCCTCCAAAAAACTCCTCCAATTCTTGGCTTCTGCCACCTACATCATTGCGCGTGACTAACCCATAGCATCTCGGCGTACGGCGTCCGCCCTTGCTTGTGAGCAATCGCACATTCAATCGCTGGGCGCTATCCACTGATTGATGGCAGGCGCTGTCGATAATGATCACAACCAGGTCTGAATGGGCACGAATGAGGTCGACCTTGAGATTTAGGTCAAGCAGGACATAGTCATAGTCAGCCTTGATGTCCTTGAACATTCTGGAGGAAGCAATCCTTTCGACCATTGAACCCAGCGTTCCACCCATTTCGAACTCCAGTCCGCTGCGATCCATGGGGGATCCATGATCCACGATGTGTCGCAGTCGCTTGGTGAAACTGCTTTTTTCGGCCACGCTAAAAAATACGTCTGTATAGCCAAAGAAGTCGACACCGGCAGCCAGTGAATGGGCCTTGGGGTGCTTCCCATTTGAAGCGTCATCCTCATAACAACAGTCATGCGTAATGATTGCGACGTTGCTTCCTCGCTCCACCAAACATGCTGCTACATCAACGGTAATGGGCGACTTACCGACCCCTCCCTTGAGAGATGTAATGCTCAGCACGCGGGCTGATCGCGCAACCTTAAGCAGCTTGGCGATGTTCGAGGGCATCGAAATGCCCGATCGGTCAAAAAAGTTTCGTACGACGCTTTTGCGCGGTGAGCGCTGACCCTGCTCGTAATATCTCCAGGTTCGTTCGCTCACGCCTGCGCATTCTGCGGCCCTGAATCTGGACATCGAATGTTCGATCCGGGAATTCATGAGCGCAGTGGCCAGTGGGGACATAGCAATTCTCCTTGTCTGTCGAAACAGCCTAAGGGTTTGCGAGATGAGAAAAAAGATGGCACAGAGTTCCGCAGGATTCGCGCGCAAAGGGCACTAAATTAGTCGAGGGCAGAGTACCAAGCGTGATCGTTGGATTGATCTCGTAAGAGGATGGAGGAAGGGATGGAGATGAACCTGACCACCCTGATGTGGGCCAGCGTCGCACGTGGACAATCACTCAGGCTCAAACCACCGAGCATCAGGTGATCATGCCGGCGTCAGCGACTACATCGACTTAACCTCCACCACCTCGACGTAGCGAAATTTCTTCCGGGCAGCCTTCACCGCCTCCTGCTCCGCCAGCAACTTGCTCAGGGTGTCGGCTTGATGGATCAACTCAAACATCTTGCCTTCGTATTCGTTGCCGACCATCAGGGTCACTTGCAACCTGGGTGTGAAGGCCTTTGCCACCTTCTTTTTCTGCAAAGACGCCTTCGGTTTCTCGAACACGAGTTCACCAGTCGCCTCCGGCACTGGTGGAGGCGTCACCAGCGGTGCGGGCTCAGCATCACCAAAAAGCGCCCGGCGCATTTCCTCTTCACTTAGATCTGAAGTCATCGTAATTCTCGGTGGGGGGCATCTTTAGATGAGCAGATTCTACTAGGATTGCTGCACACGGCTATCGGCGATGCTCACGGGGATAACGCTCAACCAGGCTGCTCGTCAGAGCCCGGCTAGCTGCGCAGCATGCGCAGATTTCTGGATTGAGAGACCGATCGCGATGCGCCATGTGTAGTCACGCTTCCGGATCGTGTGGGCAGCATTGGACGTTTACTACAAACTGACCAGTCGTCTACCAACTTGTAGACAGTCGTCTACAAGCCCTTCACAAGCCATTGCATTCAAGCGTGGCTCTCGGAGCGGCCCATCTTGGGTAGATGATTGAGCGCCAGTCGATCGGCCTCTCCTGGTCGAATTCCTCGCCCATATGGCGCAGTTGCTTAAGGTGCGGAAAGTCCTTCGCGGCTGCACTCAATGCTGCCAACGCACCAGGCGAGTCGCCAGCCAGTCGGTATCGCTCGGCCAGCGCGAGCCCCATGCACGCTTCCACGTTATGCGACACCTTGATACCGGTCTTCGTGTGGCGTTTTTTGTAATATTGGTCGAGCTGCTTCTTATGCTCGGAAGGTGCCCAGCCAGTATCACTTCCCATCAGAGCCTGGGCGATCAACGAGTCAACGCCTGGCCGGTTCAAAAGGTCGACCTCAGTTTGGGAAAACACCCTGTGTGTCTGCTCTGTTCCCAAGAAGAAATCGGACAGGTAGGCGAACCCCAAAAACGACACTCTCATGGCTTCGGCCATCTGGGACTGAATGCTGAATCCCTTGTCGATGACGCGCGTTGGGTGATGAAGCTTGCGATTGGGGAAGTCGACCAAACATTGATCAAGTAGAAGCACGAGCCCTTCTAGATGGTGTCTGGGCGTCTGGCTATTGAAGGCCTCGGGATTGTAGATCCAGAGCGATGGGTCAAGCTTCATTCTGAGCAGGTGTGGATTATCCCACTCGTAATGGTACGGCTCTTGATCGACCTTCTCCGCCTTGCGGACGTATTCAATGATCACCGCACGTGTGAGGCGAAATAGCCCCTGAAAGGTAAAGGTGAGCTTGTCATCGTCTTCACAGGTTTCCCGGTGACTGGCGAAATGAAGAAATTCTTTGGTCAAAGGCTTGAGCGTGTGGACGTAGCCGGAGCGCACGCCATAGAGGTTTTGTAGTGCGGCTTCCAAATCGCGACGCCCAATCGGGTGTTTTTGTGCGTCTGCTTGTACGGTGAAGTAATCGGCCGGCAGGTGAGCCAGGATAAACTGCCCAAACCGATAACTCAGGCGTGGATGAATGACGTCTAGTACCGCGTCCTTCAGCGCTTGCGCAGAGTCGTGATCGATACGATCCAAAGCCTTGTCCACCCCTCGCCTCTTTTCTTCGGGAATGTCCGACCACTGGGGTTCGTGTCCATCAAATTTCTGAACCAGTGATTCGATGCACATAACCAGCAGTGTGTATGCAAGGTTGAGGTCGTCGCTCATCCTGTGAACGGCAGCGACGTAGGTTCTGATTGACTGAATGACCGCCATGTAGGTCACGCGCTGCAGTCCGATCAACTGTTCGGTGAACTCGTTGAAGGCTGCAATCTCGGCAAGATCCGCCCGGACTGAGGCATCGTAAAAACGCGCAAGGTGTTCACTGGGGTGCGGCTGCCCTGGCCGGTGCCGTTGATTCAACAGACGCTCGGCAATATGGACATCAGGCGAGCAAATGACCCGGAGGCTGAAAGAAGCCACGTCTGCAAAGTCATCGATGTAGGCGCCCATGGTTCGCGAGACCAGAACGCCCGGCTCGGGTTCAGCTGCCTCCATGTACTCCGACATTTCATACCCGAGCGCTGTTGGGGTATGCGAGGTGTCCATGCTGGTCACCGTCCCTACCTTGGTGGTGACCTGGTCTACCACTGCGAGATCAAGGTTGGTGTAGAGGACTCCCTTCAGGAGCGTCTTCCTTGGATTTTCACGGTTCGTGAACAGCTTTCCGGTCGCGGCTTGCAGCATTGGCACTCCTTGCTCGATGGTTCTCTGGTTTCAGGCCGCGCCTCATGACAACTCCGACGCTTACTCACCATCATTGTGCACGCCTTCAGGCGCCTCGGGCCAGCAGGCGCAGGCGTCAGAGTCACTGCGCTGCATAATTGCGTGGGCTTGATAGCGATTTGCAGTCGAGGTGATCTGCGCTTGCTATGGACTTGACCCGTACGTTGGATGGCTTCGACCGTCGAAATTTCGACCAAAAGCGGACGCCCTTTGTGGGTATGGGCAGACAGTGGATTCGGGCTATGCCGGAGCGTTGATGTGGCGAGTGGTGTGCCCCAAAGTGATGGGCAGAGCGCCAGGATAATGTCTACCTTCCCCAGACACGGGTAACCGCCACACGTGCCCCCACTCCCACCCTATGGCCCCGGTGTACAATCACGATTACAACTTCCCGAAGCTGAGCATAAGCACTCGATGAGCAAAAGCACCGCGACCGACAGCCTGGATCACGAATTTTCAGAGACCTGCAGGAGCGCCTGCGCCGATTATCTTAAATACTTGGACACACTCCTCCTCCCCGTTTTTGAAGAGCTCAGAAGCCACTCTGATAGCCGCAGCCTGAAGCTGCATCAGGTTATCGGGGCCAATCTCTGCGCCGCACACGCTATCGACTACATCATCGCTATCCGCCGCGCGCTCGGTTTAAAGGAGGGCCGGGGAGCTCTGATCCAGGTGTTTGACGCTGAATATGCAGTTGCTGGTGCTCGGATCCAGGGCGGAAAGATGACGCTGGTGGATGCAGTAAACAACGCCATGAAACATATACGCATTGAGCCGAAGCGCTATGAGGACTTAATTCAGCAGTACGGCCAGGTCAGCTTCGAATGCTTAGTCGAGGACGACGGCAGGATCCTTTGCCTCCTGGACGGATTTCGATTTGACTACGTCCGAGTCGTGCTTCTTCCGGTCTTGGAAGCCCTATGCACTTGGCACTTCGAAGACGAGGAGGCAGTCGCGGAGTTCGCCCGAGGCGGTGTGGAAGACATGGATTTCGGAGCGCACAGCGGGATCGATGACGACGACCCGATTGATGCCCTGATCAACGCTTGCAACCCCACGTGCATAAACTGCGGTGAGGGTGAAAACGATTGCCAGTGTGCGGAGTACGTGTTCGCTGGTGAAACAGGGGAATTTGAAGCCCGATTTGCGACCAGTGCAGAGCTTGACACCCTCCTCTACGCAGTGTCCGGCGCTTACCGGCGCGACAGGTTAGTCTGAGCAAGTACCTCAGAGGAATTCAAGAGGGCGCGAATTCCTCCGCATTTTGGTTGCAAGCTACTACGAGATCGCTTCCGCAGCGTACTGATAGGAGCGGCAGCGTGCGACAGGGTCATAAATCCTGCAATCGATCATCATCTCATCGGCGCCCGTCTGCTTGATGAAGTCGGTGAGCAAGTCCCCGATCGCTTCCTTGTCACCGATGGCTGAGCATTCCAGCGTTCGCGCAAGGTCGCACCGGCAGACGTCGTTCAGACCAGCCAAGTACCCGTCGATCGGTTTGCTGAGCGGCCCGGGTCGGCCCATGTGCAACTACGCAAACCAGTGCCTGTGCGACGCACTCGTCATCACTGCACGACAACACCATGAGATGCTAAATCACTGATCAAGGTCTTACGGCGCAGCATTTTCGGGAGTTTGAAAGTATTCCTGTAGCTGTAAAAAAGGAACACAGGAATAAGCAGCAAACCAATACCGTACGTGGCGGTGCCAACAATCACACCTGCGGGTACTGCCGCCAACCCGTACACAATGCCCTTCAGGAAGGTCGATTTGGCAACGAGTCGCATATGATCAAGGTCGTACTCAACCTTCCCATTGCCCTTTTCAAATGCCACAAGCACGATTGATTTTTTTCCTAGATGCTTGAAGAACCAAGTTCGGGGGGTATCAGTAATCATCGCGCCATGTCTTTTGAGGTAGTTCAGCATCACAACCTCTTTGAAGTGGTGAGTATTTCCTTCCTCATCTTCGCATCGCACCATTGTAAAAAGCGCGTCAATATCTCCGCTCGCTTTCAGATTGAAATTCTTGACAATAACTGTAATTTTTTTGAGTTCCGACATACCTTTCCTTAAATATTTGTGGAACGTTATCTGCTGGAAGTTAGCTATATAAAAGTTTCGTGACAGGCAAGTGCGTCCTTAGTGCATGACATAGATTGCCAATCACCAAAGTTCAGATACTGATACAACTAGTCAGCCAGCCTGCCTCGTGGATCTAGCCCCCTGCCCCGCGCTGGTACTGCAGCACAGTGGCTTCAAGCGTCTCCAGCATCACGTTCCGGAAGCTCGGTGACGATGACATAGTGATCATCGCCGCTCCGGCTACGCACCAGCGTGAAGCCGCCGCGCTGCTCGACAGCGCGAACCGATGGAGTGACGACAGTCATGCCATCGCTAATCGTTCCTGACTGGTCTCTGTAGACAGTGGCCGCGTAGCGATCGCCTACCCGCGCTGCGTTTACTAAATAACCATCGACGGTCACGCCCCACCGTATGGCGCCCGCCCGTACAACCCCTGTTGGGAGTTCGATCAATTCACAGGCACTCACGCTGTTCTCCATACCTCATACAATTTCAATGATTTTGCCTGGGTCAAATCCGCAGACTTCACCTGGATAACCTCGTTGGTTCGACACCAGTCGGCACCCGCCCAATACGGTGTCGATGGAGTAATGGGTATGGCCGAACGCCCAGAAGTCGGCCTGCTCCACCAGAGAGTGCCATGTGTTGTGGTACGCGGCGCTGACATGCCCATCGTGCTCATCGCCCGCTACCTCAGCCATTGGGGCATGGTGAGTGACGACAAATGTTTTCCCCGTGAATGGCCGGCTCAACTCCTGGCTAAGAAACTCCCGCGTGGCGTGGTTCTTGGCAATAAGGTCGGCCGGCCGCAGGCGACGATAATTCGAGTCGGCTCTGATCATTTTGAAATCGTTCATCACTCGGCCGCATGCCATCGATGCGGCGAGCGTATCGCCCGTGGCCGAAAAATCCGTCCATGCAGTACCCACCAGGAATCTCACGTTTCCCAAGGTCAAAACCTCGTTCTCCATCACATGGACGTGGGGGGCCGCCGCAGCACGCATCTTCTCGATTGTTCGATCGAGATGACCTTTGTAGCACTCATGATTCCCAGCGCAGTACACGACTGGAGTTCTGAAGGCCTCGTTTGCCCACAAAACACCCCGTGCTTGCAGATCAATGTCGCCGCCGAGCACCACCACATCCGCCGACACATCTGGGGGGATGAAGCGGTCAAATTCGTTGTGCAGGTCTGAGTAGATAAGGACTTTCATAGTAGTGAGTGCTTCGGGCGTTGCTACTAGGGTAATGATTGGGTGCCGGTTACCGAAATAAATACCCGGCTTCCAGCTCCTCAGTGCTTAAATTCGGTTTACGCATCAATTGCGATGACGCGTCTAGCTGGGTCATGCGATAGCGAGCAGCAAGCTACCTGACCACGGATGTGAATATATGCACTTGCGTGTGACAAAGCAAATTCAGCATATCGTTCGATTTGAACGGAAACGCTCATGTCGCTTCGCTCTGCATACGGCTCGACCCTCAAATTCCTGCGCACACGTCATGAATCGTCCCAGGATGCCTTGGGCAAGGCGGCTGACCGCTCCTACATCAGCCGGCTTGAAGCGGGTGAGCATTCAGTCACTGTTGACGTGAGCCATAGCATTGCGTGCGCCCTTGGGATCGACCCCCTCTCCCTTTTGGTTCTGGCTTATGCCGCTGAACGGCGTCAAACGCCACAGCAGGTTCTAGACCACCTTGCGGGTGACCTGGCCTCAGCCGGCTTGCTGACTACTGAAATCCCATCCAGGCCTTCCGATGTGCTTCACCCAGTACCCGCTGCGGCAGAAGAGCTTAGTTCTCAGATCCGAGAACTCATCGAGCAAGGCCTCAGTCAGTCTGCTGTGGCTCGACAGCTGGGTGTCAGCAGGCAGACGGTCAGCCGACATTTGAAAAAATCTGCTGAAGGTAGATCCTGACTGCCATTGGTATCTATGTTCCCAGGCTCGCAGTAAAGCCGCTTGCTCAAACGGTGTAGGCACCGTCCTTCTAGACAACGAGAAAGCAGGAGAAACTTCGTCTCACAGGTCTGGGAAAACCAGCCAGCGCTGGTGCGGCGCTCCGCTCTCCAGCCACAGACGATCCTGGGAAGAATACTCATCTCGCAACGAGTACACAGCATGCTCAAGCCCTCGGAAAAACTCGGCACATCGAGAAATGAGTTCAGGGGGAGTAGCGGAATAAAGCTTTCTCAGCTCAAGGTATTCTTCCCGATTGGAGTAAAGGATGGCCATTTTGCCAATTACAAACGGAGTGCTTGGCCAAGGAACGCCGGACTGCTTCGCCAATCCGATAAACCTGGTTATCTGTGATGGCAGAATAAGTCCTAGAATCATTCCTGTAAGAATCAGCGCATAGGATCGCTGGAGCGGGCTTGAGATGCTCACTCCTCTTTGGATGCGCTCAGTCAAGGGCATGCTTTTCGGGATTACCTGGCCTCTATTCTCACGTGCCAGTGCGCAAGCATATCCTCCTCCTTCGAACCGGGTTCTTTGTTTCAGCAATAGTGAGTAGGTGAGGTTAAACAGGGCCATGGTGCTCTGAGTGTTCTCAAGGCCCAAGGTGTTGAAGCTCGGTCGCCTGAAATACCAGCGCTGAACCCGAATCGCAAGACGGTCACGCATCATCCTGAAAGCATTCGATGGGGAGTCGGACGCCTCCTCCTTGAACGCCTGCCATGCCCGATCGTACGTGCTTGGGCCAGATCGCATCGTTACCAACAAGCGCTTGTGCTGGTAACAATATGCTGTCATGCAGTAAGTCCATGCCTTGCGCCAGCATGGAAATTCGATTGCAGTGATATCCTCCCTCAAACATGCAGGACAATAATGGTTTCGCATGGTGTGCGGTGCGACCAAGCTGAAGGTTGATGCAAAATAGTCCTGCTTAACACCGAAACTGGAGAGATATCTACCGATGACCTCACGAATCAGATCCATGTCGTAGTCAATATCGGTGGATTCCCAGGGCCATTGGTCAGACCCTTGGCTAGCCAGCTCCGTCTCAGGGGCGCGGCGTTCCCGGGTAATCATGGCTTTCAAAGCCATAGTGAATGCGTTGTAATCGGAGGCTGAGCGCGTAATGCAAACCCTATAGAGCCAAGACGAAAATGTCTCGTCTTGCGCGGGCCGCTTTGCGTTCTTAACCATTACGTGGCCTATAGCGACTCGTCGCCCTACCGAAAGCATTCACACCAACCGCCCAACATTCAGCGCCTTGGTATTCGCGAGCAAAAATGGTCAAAAAGGCAACCACCTCACCGAGATACCCTTTGGTCAGGTTCAAGATGGTGCTTGCGTCATCTACGGGCATCAACGGATAAGGTGCCAAGTTGGGCATGGACACGGCCTTCTCCGCCAAAAATGCATTGGAGAACTCTTGAACATCCTTCGAAGATTCAAATTTCTTGATGGAGTACAGAGGCTCTAGCTCAAAATCACTCCAGCCAACGGCCTTGGGTTGAAAAATAGAAAAATTTCCAGCCAGTACAAAAACCACAGAATAAGGAGGCTCCATCATTGCCTGCATAATGCTTATAAATACCGACCTTTCCAATTTGCCGAGCTTCTGGATTAGGTGAGCATCGTCAATTAGCATCACTTTGATTTTGGAGTGCATCAGGTACTCACTTAGGAAGCGAGGGATGACTGTTGTATTTGTCCACATAACACTTTCATTAGGTAGCCGCATAGCGTGGAGCAATGCAGCTCTGACACCTAATAGATGAGGGATAGGTATCATCCTAAGCAGCCATGGAGAGTTGAGCCCAATTAGTCGAGACCGGCAGAGGCGATACAGAACAGTAGTAAGCCCGCTGAGATTTTCACCATGGAGGCAGACCCATCCTCCAGCACCGTCCCGCAGTTTGCGTGAGATAGTCATGGCAATTTCAGTTCCAGCGACATCCTGAACTAGGTTGGGGACGTATGCAATCTCATTCATACAGGCGACTCTAAGTAAGAGTCACCTAGGTAACGTACCCAGCCCGAAGGGGCTTTGTGGCCAAGTATTATGTTCTCGACAGTGATTTTTTCAATCCCTGTGGCAATGCCGTAGCACGCTGCACTTTTCAGTAGGTTGACCATAATTCCTATGACCCCCATCGAATGTTGGTGCAGGGTACGGACGATTGTTGGATCGGTGAGGTGAGAACGTTCCCGCAAAGGGTAGAGTTGTTCGAGCATATCCAGAAAATCCAACAGTTCTGGATCCCTCTCCTGCCAGGGATCAAGTTTGATTCTTTCAACCCGCCTAGCTAGCTGGTCTTCGTTCTTAAACAGATTCTCCGCACCAGGAAGACCAAAACCAAAAATAGATAAGCTGCAAGGCTTTGCAGTAAGCCCTCTGATTAAAGTCAGAATCTGGTCAAGCTGATCGCGCTTGTTCTTTCCTAGATCATGAAAGTCATCGAATGCTAAGCCACATTTTTCTTTGAGCCTTAAAACTTCCGCAAAATTTTCATAGCTAAAAGTACCTCGTACTCCAGCATCCGCATGCCTAGGCTCTCCCACAGCCCCGAATAGTTGGGCAACGAATTTCCGGTATCCGATTTCTGGCTTGACATGGAAATGAATAAGTTTATGAGCCCAGGCATCACCGGAGCGCTTTCTGGCCTCAAGGAAGCTAGTTTTGCCTGCGCCTGTAGGCCCCAGGACGGCCAAGCACTCAGCTGAGATTTGATTGCCATGATTATTCATCATCATTTTCATGATGAATTCGATTTGGTCATATTGAGAATGATGCACCCATAGATCCTTCTTGATTACGGCAATCCGCGCCATAATTGGGAGATCCAGCAAGTGCCTACGAGATGGGTCTAAATGTTCGCCGGCCATATCAATCCTCCCAACGAAGTTTTCGACGTTGCCGGGTTGGATCGATTTCCTTGACTGCCGGGGTCGATGGCGCTGGCAACGCACGAGGGCCTATAACGCCATGGGTCTTTTTGGCGTGCTTGGCATCCGCATTGCGTTTTTTGCGGGCCCGCTTGGTTTCTTTTTCGGTTTGGATATCCTGTTCATTATTCTTCTCGCGTAAGCGATGACTGGCCTCTGATCGCACCGTTCCGGACTTGATGCGCTTTTTGTAGGACTGAAGTAAGAACTCATTCTCACTCATAGGCGGCGCCATCAAATCACATAGAATTATGTCATGATAGAAGCCGTTAACCTTGAGGAATAGGCGACTAAGATCTCTGGGGTCGTATTTGAAGTAGACTGTCTCGCGCGACATATCCCTTAGGATCTGATCATCGTAATACCTCCATTTGAATAGTATGCCTTTAGGAGATACAACCCTGTGATCTTGGGGAAAGAAATCCAGCGCAAAGGTTCTCGGGTCTGCAGGCGTCGGCGGCATAATGTCTAGCCCACTAGGCGTGGTCATGTCCTCGATCCATACCTCAAAAGGAGTATGCCCCTCAAGAGATCTATGCACTGTGTCATGGTATATACTTACGCTTCGGGCAAACCACAACTCGAACTCTTCCAGCGTCCTGGTGGCCTGAGTCGCTGGATCAATCTCTCCTCTTTTTACAACATTAGACTGCGTCGAGCCTCGCAGAAAATGCACCTTCCCCATAAAGGTGCCAATTAGCCGTTCGATATGACCGCCAAAATGCTTTGCACCTAAAGGGCGCAGTACCGGTTCAATTCCATACGCCCTGCAGGCAGCTTCAAAAATTTCACTCTTAAACTCGCTAGCATTATCCGAATGAATAACCTTCATTAGTCCATAGCATATGTACCTAATGTCATGGTCATTGAATTCAAGCAATGCATTTGTTTTTGGAAATACAGCATTAACGAGCGCCATGGCGCAGCTTATTGCGCTGGGTGGGCAAAGGGAAATGTAGTAACCCAAGACCACGCGCGTTCGTAAGTCTATGAGCATGGTTATCCATGGCCTCATCAAAGGGACGCGCGCATCGTCTAGAATGAAATAGTCCACCATTGTGTGATCAATCTGAACAAAGTCTAGAGCATGCAATACCTTTTTGGAACCAGTTTTCATTTTGAATTTTTGCTTAGCCACCTCAATGCCGTACTTCATCCGACATCTATCGAAAGCTGGAACTTCATAAAATCGCTTAGTTACCGCACCTCTGGACGGAGTAGTAAAACCATTTAGCGTGCATTTCGTATCAACCTGCTGGTAGATAATTTCTAGAGTGGCCCCTCTCCCCCTGTAATAGGTTTGAATACAAAAATCTATGACCGCCTCTACTTCTGCAGATAGAAGTCGAGTACCTTTCTTGCGCCCCCGAGGGACGCCAAGTATTGAAATGGCACCCAACTCGGGCCGGTATTTCTTTAGCACACGATTAAACTGAGATACGGACATGCCGACTGATATTGCTGCTTCTACCCGGGAGAGTTCGTTGCTGCGATAGGATATGAAAGCTGTCTCTCGCTTAGAAGCAAGCCTGCGCTGTTCAGGTGTTACCCTGGAGTCATCAAACCAAAGTGCTTGCAAGCTTTTCTTTAGCTCTTCGGTTTTGTCAGATGTGTCTAGTCCAGTTAGTTGCTCAGGTGATGCGTAGGCCAGGGAGCCGTCATTTCTGTCCTCTACGAGCACGCCTTGAGTTTTATCGAAACTAACAATTTTGCATTTTCTGCCTTCAAACAAAACCAATTGCCCTTTCGTTAATGCCTCCCGCATTTCTCCCTCGCCTTGCAGCATGTGCGCAATTGAAAGTCGCAAACTAATACCAAGCCCATTACATGAAGTCAATCATATAAAGCTGATGATCTGAGTTTATTTTTCTAAATGATATATTATTAAATATATTGATGACGTTACGGCCCGCGGAGCTATCCTCAACATAAAAAATCCAATTAAATCAATTGGCTCAGGTAGCGCCCCAACTATTTCGCTAATTTCCATTACCCCTTTTAATAATAATTGATACTCGACAATCTTGGCGCGCACTCAGTTCAGCCTGAAGAAATTTTTCAGCACTTTCATATAGTTGTAGTAAGTCTTTTTTGCTTATATTGTGATTCCGTCGACTTATCTAAATCGGCATGATGCTTGCTTTGTAGAAACCCTCTTCGGTTGGCAATCACTCAACGCAATGGTTGGTAAGCAACCAGGGCAGATGGGGCTCCGTTGAGCCTATCGGGTTTATAGAAGCTACGAACCTGCGGCTCCTCGAACCTACTGATGACCGAACAAACCAAATCGCGCACGGGCTCTGATTGGCATTCCTTTCGTCACCTTGACGGTCTCTCCATCCCATGAGCTAATTACATTTAGGGTTAAAGAAGCCGTGTAGCCCGCTATCTAGAGCCGGCCGTCGCCTTTATCCATCATTAAATGCGCCTTTTTGTTTTATCCATCACTAAATGCGTTTTTTTGCTTTTGAGCCTTACAAAAAAACGCATTTATTAGTAGCTGAAAAAAAAAAGACCAAACCATTCAAAGGGTTGAGAGAGGCGCGCTTTTTCGTGAGCCTGACAAGGGCTGAAGAATTCACACACCACACCAGCCTTTTCCGCCGGGCTGATGGCAACCCCTTCAAGTGTCATCTTTACTCGTCCCAACGGATGTCGATCAGTGCCTTGGAGGTTTTGCATGAAGCTGCTTGCAGTCATGGTGTTCTCGCTCGCATTGCTCAGTGGCTGCGACATCAGCTTCAACAACAATACGCCCAAGGTCATCGCAAACGATCCCGGCACGCCGCAACAGCAACAGCATGTATTCGATACAGCTGTCGGGTTTCTAACGTTGCTTGATGCGGGTAAAGCCGAATTGACCTGGCCCGCAGTGAGTCCGGTGCTGCAAGCCAAAACTTCCGCGTTGATGTGGGCCAGCAGCCTCAAAGGCCTGCGGCTTGGATTGGGCTCGTTTCAAAAGCGAGAACCCGTCGCCATCGGCTTTATCGATCAGATGCCAGACGCGCCCGCCGGAAATTATGCAGTGATCGAGTTCGCCTCGACGTTTTCCACGACCACCGTCCAAGAGAAAGTGATCGTGCGTGACGACGACAAGCACTGGGGAATCGTCGGTTATTTCGTTAATAAGCGCGTTGTGTTCGGTGAAGACGCCAGGAAAGCCCCCTAGCCTTACACCCATATTATTCAATAATGATATAACTCAACTAAATATCTATTTAGTTGAGTTATATAAAAGACGTTCCGGCCCTGCCCCCGTCAAAGCTGAAAACGGTCCACCGACTGGGACAGTTTACCCGCCAGACTGGACAGCTCATCCGTGGTCGACGCCGTTTGCCCAATCACGCGGCTGTTGTTTTCCGACATGCCTGCGATCATTTCCACCTGATGCGATATCTCATTACTGGCCAGGCTCTGCTCGCCGATAGTGCGCGAAATGTCATGCACCAACTCGGTGGTATTCAAGGTGGCCTGCAGAATCTCGCGGATTGCCCGTTCGACTTCCGCCGTCACCGCCATGCCTTTGTCCACTTGTGTGACGCCCTCCTCCATGCTGGTCACCGCCTCCCGGGTGTTTTGCTGGATGCGTGCGACCATGCTGGCAATTTCCTGGGTCGAGGCACTGGTGCGGCCCGCCAGGCTGCGCACTTCATCGGCGACCACGGCAAACCCCCGGCCTTGTTCACCTGCACGCGCCGCTTCAATCGCGGCGTTGAGGGCCAATAGGTTGGTCTGGTCGGCAATGCCTTTGATGACTTGGATAATGCTGAAAATCGCCTCGGACTCCTTGTCCAGCGTACGGATCACTTGGGCCGATTGCTGCGCCGAACGGGCAATGCCATCCATGTCCTTGACCACCTGGTGAATCACGCGCCCCCCATCCTTGGCCAAGGCTTCAGCCTGGTTGGCCATGTCCAGGGCGCGACCGGCGTGGCGGGTGATTTCTTCGATGCTCGCCGTCATTTCGCTTGCTGCTGCCGCCATGGTGCTGGCGGCCGCGCTTTGTTGCTGGCTGCTGCCGGCGACTTCATGGCAACCGTGGCTCAATTGTTCGCTCATGCCATTGACGCCGTGGGCGTTGCTGCGCACCACTTCGATCATGCCGCGCAAGTCTCGCTGCATAGTGGCGAGGCTCAGAATCAGCGTGCCGGCTTCATCCTTGCGCTTGGGTTCGACAATCGGTTCGCTCAAGTTGCCCCTGGCGATACTCGCCGCGATGCGACTGGCGGTTTGCAGCGGTCCCATGATGCTCAGGATGACCCAGCGGCCTTGAGCCAACAACAGCAACAAGCTGGCAATCAACACCGTGCCCAGGGTGAAGTTGGCCGTGCTGATGGTTTGTCGCGTGCTCTCGCCGGTCTGCTGGGTCTCGGTTTCGATCAGTTCACTCAGGGCCGCCATTTGGTCTTCCAAGCGGCTGAACGCCGTGTTGAAACTGTCCAGTTCTGCGCGAGCGGCTTCGGGATTTTCCAACGCCAGCGCGACGATGCGCTCACCGGCGCTGACGTAGGTATCCAGGCTGGGTTTGATTTTTTCCAGGCTGGATTTGAGGGCTTCATTCAACGGCAGCTTGAGGTTGTCGCCCAGTACCTGGCGAAAGTGCTCCGCATGCTCCTTGAGCGAATTGGTGACCTCGGCCTTGGTGCTGGTGCTTTTCCCCAGGCCCACCAGCATCGCCGACAGCACGTCGGCGCGCAGGGCGTCGTGCATCATGTCGGCTTCCATATGATTGCGCAGCACCGTCATGCTCACTTCGTTGGCCTGCACAGCCTCGCCCATGCGCGTGTTGCCCAGGTAACTGGCCATGCTCATGACCAGGGCGGTGAGCATTCCGGTCGCTATCAACAGCATCAAGCGTAATTTGATCGTCATGCGGGTATCCCCATACCTGGACCACCGGTTGGGATCCCAACCGCTGTTAACGTTATCGGCAACAGTTGCTGGTTAGTGAAGCCTAAGTTTGCGGATCTGCACGGATCCCTTAAGCTGGCCGTCCTTTGCTCCGCCCGGAACTGCACATGTCTCGAAGTATTGCCCATTTGGCCCTGCTGCTGGGCCTGATCACCGCCGTCGGCCCGTTCGCCATCGATATCTACCTGCCCGCGCTGCCAACCCTGGGTGCCAGCCTGCACGCCTCGCCCGCCGCCGTGCAGATGAGCCTCACTGTGTTCTTTGTGATTGTAGGTGTGTGCCAACTGTTTTACGGGCCGATCAGCGATGTATTCGGCCGTAAACCACCGATCTATGCCGGCCTGCTGATTTTTGCGATTGGCAGTATCGGTTGCGCCCTGGCGCCGACCATCGAAGTGCTGATTGGTTTTCGGGCGCTGCAAGCGTTTGGTGCCTGCGCCGGCATGGTGATCCCCCGGGCCATCGTGCGCGACCTGTACACCGGCCATGAAGCAGCGCGCCTCATGTCGTTGCTGATGCTGGTGATGAGTGTCTCGCCGATCCTCGCACCGCTGGCCGGCAGCGTGGTGATTGCGCTCTGGAGTTGGCGCGAAGTGTTTGCCGTGCTGGCAGTGGTGTCCATGTTGTGCATGGTCATGACGGCCGTGCAATTGCCCGAAACCCACCCGCCCGAGCGTCGCCTGGGCAAGACCCTGGGCAACGCGTTCAGCAGTTACGGGGCTCTGCTGCGCGATCCGGTGTTTATCGGTTTGTCGGTGGTCAGCGGCTTTGGCCTGGCCACCTTCTTTGTGTTTATCGGCAGCGCACCCTTTGTGTACATCGAGTATTTCGGCCTGACGCCCACGCAATTCAGTCTGTGTTTTGCCCTGAATGCAGCGTCATTTTTCGCCATGAGCCAACTGACCGCGCGCCTGAGTGCCCGCTTCGGGCTGGTGCCGTTGATTCGTGGGTCGGTCACTGCGGTGGCGGCGGTCATGCTCCTGCTGGCGGTGACCACGCTGTGGGTTGATAGCCTGGCCGTGATGATGACCCTGCTGTTTATCGGCTTTGGCTTCCTTGGCTTGCTGTTGCCGGCGGCGGGCGTTCTGGCGCTGGAAGATCACGGCGCGGTGGCGGGTTCTGCATCTGCCTTGCTGGGCGCGATCCAGATGATCACGGGCGCCGTGTCCATGACACTCGTCGGTGTCTTCGCCGACCACACGCCGGCGCCCATGATCATCGGCATTGCACTCTGCGCTGTCGCGGCGATGCTCACGGTCATCTGGACGTTGCGCCGTTTGCCCGCCCACTTGGCGAGTGCCCCGCCCTCCCCCTGATGGCGCGCGGCAGGGGCCGGCGCTGACCATTCGTCGGGCTTGGGCGGGATCCGGCACAACTATCGCCGGCCACGGAATTACTAACTCCATAGCACCCTTAGGAACCTATGGAGATTGAAATGACTGACTATCCACGTCCGCCCTTCGCCCCCCAAGCCCAATCGGTCCCCGGCTCTCAGAAGAAAATGGACCCGTACCCCGACTGTGGCGAGCAAAGCTATAAAGGCTCCGGCCGACTGGCCAACAAGATCGCGCTGATTACGGGGGCCGACAGCGGCATCGGTCGCGCAGTTGCCATTGCGTTTGCCCGCGAAGGTGCAGATGTTGCCATCGCCTATCTGGATGAACACGAAGACGCCAAGGAAACCGCACGCTGGGTGGAAGAAGCCGGTCGACAGTGCCTGTTACTGCCCGGCGACCTTGCGCAGAAAGCCCAGTGCCAGGCCGTGGTCGACAACACCGTCGAACAGTTCGGCCGCATCGATGTGCTGGTTAATAACGCCGCGTTCCAGATGACCCACGAAACCCTCGAAGAGATCGAGGACGAGGAATGGGTGAAGACCTTCGATATCAACATCACGGCGATGTTTCGCATCTGCAAGGCCGCCCTGCCCCATATGAAGGCTGGCGGTTCGATCATCAACACCAGCTCGGTCAACTCCGACATGCCCAAACCGACGCTGCTGGCCTACGCCGCCACCAAGGGCGCGATTGCCAACTTCACCGGTGGCCTGGCGCAGCTTCTGGGCAGCAAAGGCATTCGCGTCAACAGCGTCGCGCCGGGGCCAATCTGGACGCCGTTGATCGTGGCGACCATGACCGATGACAATGTGAAGAGCTTCGGCGAGGAAACCCCGCTGGGCCGTCCGGGCCAACCGGTGGAAGTGGCGCCGATTTACGTGCTGCTTGCTTCGGATGAAGCCAGCTATATTTCCGGTTCACGCTATGCGGTGACTGGCGGGAAACCCATCCTCTAAGGCTGCACATGATCCCTGTGGAGAAGGGGCTTGCTCCCGCTGTTGTGGTGAGCGGGCTTGCCCCGCGCCGGGCTGCGGAGCAGCCCCAATAAAGCTGCCGAGTTTATTCAGTGATACTGCGTCGGTAAATGTTGGAACCGCTTCGCGGGCAAGCCCGCTCGCTACAGGTCGAACCGGTCTACGGCTCGGCGGCGTTCGTTGTCGTCACGCACGTCGTAGCTGGCGGTGGTCTGGATATTGGTGTGATGCGCCAGTTTCTGCGCAATCGACAGGTCATGTTCCTCGATCACCCGCGTGATGAACGAACGGCGAAAATCGTGGGGCATGATCTTTACCCCCACCTGCTCCCCGCGTTGGCGGGCAATGTAGTAAATCGCATGTTTGGTGATGCGTTCCCGGGTGATATGGCTGCCCCGACGGATGCGATTGAACAGGAAACTGTCGTCCTGCTCGCCCTCCTTGAGCTGGTCACGCCGAAACGCCAACCAGGCCTGCAGCTTGGCAAACGCCCAGTCCGGGGCGTACTTGATCAGTTCTTTGTTGCCTTTGCCGATCACCCGCAAGCTGCGTTCGTCGAAGTTGATCTGCGCCAGGTCGAGGTTGACCGATTCCGACTTGCGCATCCCTGAGCCGTAGAGAATGCCGATTACGGCGGCATCCCGCAGCCCCTGTGGTCGAGGGTCGGCGGCGCAGACTTCCATCATTTCGCGGATCAGCGTGCGCCGCAGGTTGCGACCCTGGCCCAGCCGCGTACCGGACGCGGGCTTGACCGTGCGCATTTTCAACAAGTGTTCCTGACTGATCAGACTCAGGCGCCAGGCCTCATTCATCACCCCGCGCACCGCGTTTACATACAGCGAGGAGGTGTTCGGCGCGTAGCCGTCTTCACGCAAGGCGGCCACCAGGGCGATGACATGTTCGGGTTGCAGCAGGTGCCAGTCGATGTCTTCAAGGTTGATGTCTTCGAAGCCCAGGCGGTCGGCAGCGTCCTGCAATACATAGCGCATGGTCAGTTGGCTGGAAGGTGCCAACCGGGTCAGGTAGAGGGTCAGTGGGTTGCGGATAGACTCAGTCAAAATAGATCAGCCTTTGGATTAAATACCTCGAACAAGCCGTTGTTTAATCGAGGTATTTAGTGAATTGGCGAGGGCCGAGTCTAGCGCAGGACAGGCCCTCTTACCAAATCACGGGGCGGTTTCTTCATCCTCGGTGGGTTCCTGGGGCTGGGTCTGGGCCTGGCTCCAATCGGCGTCCTGCTTCTGCATCAGCGCGAACCAGTGCTGGCGCATGAACGTGAGATACGCCTCGGGCGCCTTGGCGAAATCCTTCTCATCGCCATAGCAGCCCGGCAATGGCAATTCGGTGCCCTGCTCCTTGTACTGGCTGACCAGCGCCTGTTGCCCGGCGATGCTGCAATCCTTGGGCAGCGGCATGCCACGCAGCGCCCCGGCCTCTTCATCCCACCAGGCCGCGCCGTAGCGGTCGACACCGCGCAAACGGTACTTCTGCGATTTGCCCACATGCATGATCAGCTTGAACTCATTGGGGCTGACGTCGCTGGTGCAGGTGCGTGAATAGCCCACGGTGGCCTGGGTGATGCCATCGCCAGACAGGTCGGTGACCTTGGTCGCTCCCTGGTCGAAGCGCAGGGAGGCGTCGAACTCACAATGCTGCACATCGTCATAGAGCATCCACACGCGCTTGGGGCGGTTGCCGTCGATCAGGTACTGAGCGGCATACACAAAGGCCGACTGGGTGCCGTCATCGTCCCGCTCACTGACTTGTTCAGCCAGCACCAGCAGGTTTTTGCCCTGGCGGTCGTCCCAGGTATAGGCGGCGATCTGCTTGCCACGCACTTCCACGCCATCCGGCACCTGATCGATGCTGGTCAGCGCTACGCCTTCATCGGCGCGTACGGTCGCGACACACGCCACGCTCATCAACAACCCCATCAATACCGGCCGCAACTGGCCGCGTAAAAGCTGCACGCTATTCATCCGTTCACCCTGGCAAGAGAGCGCTTACTTTACCGGCACTTGGGGGGTATTGCAGAGAAGATTGTTGAATAAAATTCCGCCGTGAATTGTGCTCAGCCACGCTGAACCAAAAGCCTTGCGGACAGTTCCTATATCGCCACTCACAGCCTTGGCTGGCTAGCTGAACCCTAGCTGTCTGCCTGTCAAATAAACGAGTTTTTCATCTGCCTTTCATATCTGTTCAACATTTTTACGCTTAATCTTAAACACAGCACTTCATGGCAATCCGCGCTTTAGCGACTAACCTATTGATTATGCTTCACCTTTAGCGCCGCCTTTTTATCAGCGGGCTGCCTGTTCGCCCAATGATTGCTGCTGTTTTCACGCGCCAAGTTGCACTTACCCCGAGGTCATGATTCTTTGAAACCCTACCCTATTCATTGCGTGTCGATCGTTATCCCGGTCTACAACGAAGAAGAAAGCCTGCCCGAATTGCTGCGTCGCACCACCGCAGCCTGCAAGCAACTGGCCTACGAATACGAAATCATCCTGGTGGATGACGGTAGCCGTGACAATTCTGCCCAACTGCTCGAAGACGCTGCTGCTGAAGACGGCAGCAACGTGGTGGCCGTGATCCTCAACCGCAACTACGGCCAGCATGCAGCGATCATGGCCGGTTTCGAGCAATGCCGGGGCGAAGTGGTAATTACCCTCGACGCCGACCTGCAGAACCCACCCGAAGAAATCCCGCGCCTGGTGGAACAAGCCGCCCTCGGCTACGACGTGGTGGCCACCGTGCGCAACAACCGCCAGGACTCGGCCTTTCGCCGCTGGCCGTCAC
>Ga0308160_10000553_pt1 | contig 69410 bp, 57 predicted proteins | sample PhyFR1_FD_201036 | JGI IMG/M metagenome (GOLD analysis project Ga0308160, IMG submission 201036) | Phyllosphere microbial communities from UC Gill Tract Community Farm, Albany, California, United States - DLSLF.R1 | ecosystem: Host-associated > Plants > Phyllosphere > Unclassified | place: USA... | reverse complement strand
ATGTTGTCTCCTGAGTATATTTATATGGCGTTCGGTAATCGAACAAGTAGTTGCTTACCGAACGCTGAATAAATACTATTGTTCTTATACAAGCGTTGTCAACATCATTGTCAGCTAGCCTGATAATCGCTTGTCGACAGAACACCACAACCAGGAGACACAGCATGAAACGCAGGACGATTGCAGCGGCCTTGGCCGCGGTGGCGGCACTCGCCGCCCTACCGGCGTGGGCCCAGGACACGATCAAGGTGGGCGTCATCGCCCCCTTCTCCGGCCCCTTCGCCGACTACGGCAAGCAGATGCAGGGCGGGATCAAGGCCTGGATGGCGAGCCACGGCAACAGCGTCGCCGGCAGGAAGATCGAGGTGATCTACAAGGACACCACCGGCCCCTCCCCCGACATCGCCAAGCGCCTGGCGCAGGAACTGGTGGTGAGCGACAAGGTCGACTTCCTGGCCGGCTTCGGCCTGACGCCGGAAGCGCTGGCGGTGGCGCCGCTGGCCCAGCAGGCGAAGAAGCCGATGATCGTCATGAATGCGGCCACGTCGGTGATCACGACCAAATCCGACTACATCGCGCGGGTGTCGATGACGCTGCCGCAGGTGTCGGCGCCGATGGGCGACTGGGCGATCAAGAACAAGGTGAACCGGGTGGTGACGCTGGTGGCCGACTACGGTCCCGGCATCGATGCCGAGAAGGCCTTCAGCGAGCGTCTGCAGAAGAACGGTGGCAAGGTGGTCGAGGCGATCCGGGTCCCGCTGCGCAACCCGGAATTCGCGCCCTTCATCCAGCGCATCAAGGACGCCAAGCCGGATGCGGTGTTCGTGTTCGTGCCGGCCGGCGAGCAAAGTATCGCCTTCATGAAGGGCTACCGCGAGCGCGGCCTGCAGGACGCCGGCATCCGCGTGATTGCCACCGGCGACCTCACCGACGACCACGTGCTGCCCACCATGGGCGACGCCACGCTCGGCGTGATCACCACCTTCCATTATTCGGCGGCGCACAAATCGCCCGCCAACGACGCCTTTTTGAAAAGCTTCGCCGCCGCCAACCCGGGCGGCGGACGTCCCAACTTCATGGCGGTTGCCGCCTACGACGGCATGAACGCGATCTACCAGGTCAGCCAGAAACTGGGCGGCCGCATCGACGGCGACAAGGCGATGACCGTGCTCAAGGGCCTGAAGCTGGACAGCCCGCGCGGCCCGCTCACGATCGACCCGGCCACCCGCGACGTGGTGCAGACCGTGTACGTGCGCAAGGTCGAGAACGTCGGCGGGCAGCCGTACAACGTCGAGTTCGACCAGTTTGCGAACCAGAAGGATCCGGGCAAGTAGCGTCCTCGCCAGGCGCCTAGCCCTGGAGCGCGGCCAGGTGTGTGGGAACGGACACGACGTCGAGCAGCAGTTCGCGTGCCCCGTCCCACACGATCTGCACGCCGAGGCAGAGCAGGATGAATGCGGTCAGCCGCAGGAACACCGCGGTCCCGGCTTCGCCGATCAGGTGCAGCAGGTGCTCGCCATAGCGGAAGGCCAGGTAGAGCAGCACGCCGATCAGGGCCAGTGCCGCCAGGGCGGCGCCCATGCGCGCAAGCGACATCGCGAGGTTGACGTCGTGCAGGCTCACGCCGACCGTGATGGCAACCGAAATCGATGCCGGACCGCAGCTGATCGGAAAGGTCAGCGGATAGAACGCCTGGCGGCGCGCCTGGTCCGGCGTGAACGCCTCGGCCAGTGCGGCCCGGCTGTCCGGCGTGGCTGGCGTCGCCCCCAGCAGTCGCCACGCCACCGAGGCGAGAATCAGGCCGCCGCCGATACGGACGATGGGCAGCGAAATGCCGAAGAAGTCCAGCACGTAGGACCCGATCAGCATCGACCCCGTCATCAACCAGAACATGTTGCGCGCGATACCGCGTGCCAGCATCGTTCGTGTGACCGGCGATGCGCCTTCCGTCATACTGAGAAAGATCGGTGCGGTGGCCGCCGGATTCAGGATGGGCAGCATCGTCGCGAACACGAACAGGAAACTCCTGGCAGCGGCCAGCATCAACTCGATGGTCATGTCAGGGCATCCGGCGCGCGTGGCGGAACCGGGCATAGCGGTTCAGCAGGTCGTTGATCAATTGCTCGCGCGTGAAGCCGGTGACGTCGTGCTGCTGGTCGCCCTCCGAGCTGTAGGCCATGGCCCGGTAGTGGCGGGTGTCTGCATTCCTGCCCTCGGACTCGGCCCAGGCGAAGCTCGGCGCGCGGAAGCTGCGGGCGCGGATCGTGTAGCGGAACTCGCCGCGGTCGCCATGCGGCACGCTGAGGTCGATGCGGCGCTCGTTCTGGGTCAGTACCGGCGCCAGGCCGCTTTCCCGCATCTGGGCCGCCACCGCCTCGAGCGCGGCGCACCCGGTGCCGCCCAGAAAGGCGACGATCTCGGGCTGGCCGTAGAAATTGGTGATGCTGGCCAGGCGCTGCTGCCAGCTGCGGCTGACGTCAGGCGGCGTCTCGGCGGCAATCGACAGGTCGATCGCCGAGCCTTCCGATTCGGTCTGCAGGGCGCGCAGCAAGCCGTAGCACATGAGCAGCATCACCACCGCAAACGGCAGCGCACTGGCAAGCGCCGCGGTCTGGAGCGCCTGCAAGCCGCCAGCCAGCAGCAGCACCGCCGCCACCAGGCCTGCGCACACTGCCCAGAAGATGCGCTGCCAGACCGGCGGATTCGGCGCGCCGCCGGCCGTGATCATGTCGATCACGAGCGCCCCCGAGTCGGCGGAAGTGACGAAAAAGGTAATCACCAGCAACGTGGCGAGGCCCGACGCGACCGTCGACCACGGCAACTGCTCGAGCACCTCGAACAGCGCCACCGGCAGGTTGTCGGCGACGGTCTGCACGATCGGCGCCGCACCGCCGAGATCGAGCCTGATCGCGGTATTGCCGAACACGGTCATCCACAGGAAGGTGAACAGCACCGGCACCAGCAGCACGCCGCCGACGAACTCGCGGATCGTGCGTCCGCGCGAGATGCGTGCGATGAACATGCCGACGAACGGCGACCACGAGATCCACCAGCCCCAGTAGAACAAGGTCCATTTGCCGAGCCAGGCATTGGGTTCGTAGGCGTACATGCGGAAGGTGCGCTGCACGACTTCGCCCAGGTAGGTGCCGATGTTCTGGACGTAGGCTTCGAGCAGGAACACGGTCGAACCCGCGGCAAGGACGAACAGGAGCAGCGCGATCGCGAGGATGATGTTGAGCTCCGACAGCCGTTTCACGCCCTTGTCCAGTCCCGTGCCTGCCGACAGCGTCGCCATGCCGGTGATGACCGCGATCAGGACGATCTGGACCTGCGGGTTGACCGGCAGCCCGAACAGGTGGGCGAAACCGGCGTTCACCTGCAGCACGCCGAAGCCCAGCGAAGTCGCCACCCCGAACATCGTGCCCAGCACCGCGAAGATGTCGATGGCGTGGCCGGCCGGTCCGTGGATACGGTTGCCGATCAGCGGAAACAGGCTCGACCTGAGCGTGAGCGGCAGGCCGCGCCGGAAGGCGAAGTAGGCAAGCGCCAGCCCGACCACGATGTAGATCGCCCAGGCGTGCAGGCCCCAGTGGAAGAAGGTCAGCACCATTGCATGACGGGCCGAGTCGATGGTGCGCCCCTCGCCGGTCGGCGGTTGCGCGTAATGCTGGATGGGTTCGGCGACGCCGAAGAACAGCAGGCCGATGCCCATCCCCGCGCTGAACAGCATGGCGAGCCAGGACAGGTAACTATACTCCGGCTCGCTGTCGTCCGGCCCGAGCTTGACGTCGCCGTAACGGCTCATCATCAGGAAGATCACGAAGATCAGGAAGAACGCGACGGACAGGATGTAGAACCAGCCGAAATCGCGCACGATGCCTGCCTGGAGCCTATCGAACAGGCTCCCGACCTGTTGCGGAAACAGCGCGGCTGCAGCGGCAAAGGCCAGGATCAGCACTGCCGACACGAAGAACACCGGTGGATTCACCTGGATCCATTTGCGTTGACCTGCACTGGTCGCGTCATTCGGCAACGGGTCTGTCATCCTGAGAACCTTTCATTAGAAGTAATAGCCAGCTTGCAGGTTGATCCTGCGGGTAAATCCGTCATGCGCGGCGGACGTCGCCGCCAGTCCGCCGCCATCCGGCGACAGGTAGGGATGGTGCTTGCCCAGCATGAAATCCATATAGAAAGTCCACTTCCCCGACGAAAAGGTCAGGCCGGTGACATTTTGCACGGAATCCTTGTAAGCGCCGCTCCGCTTGCGCAGCACGCTGTAGTCGTTGTAGACCTGGAATTCGCTGAACGGCCCCAGCCTGCCGGGAATGTCATGACTGACGTTGACGATATAGATATCGCCTTTCGACGCCACCGGATACGGGTAACCGAATCCGCCGAGGATCACGAAGCTGTTCGGGTCGAGGCCGCCGTAAGTCTGGTCTGGGCCGTGGGCCGTGCCGTAGCGATAGCGCAGCGCTTCGAGCATCACCTTGACCGGGCCATAGGTGCCACGGGCGTGCACGGCAACGGCATGGCGGCGGGTCCGGGCACCGCTGCCGTTGTCGATCGCTCCCGTCAGGCCGGACACGCCGATCTCGTATTGCCCGCCGGGACCGACGTGCCACGCCATGCGCCCCACCAGCGTATCGCGCTCGCGGTCGCGCTGACCGGTGCCGTATCCCTGTGCGTCATCGTCGGGAACGATGTTGTACGAGTAGCGGTTCGACTTGCCGGCCGTATTGCTGCCGCCACCGTAGGAGCCGCCATCACGCGGATAAAAGGCGAGTTGCCATTCGAAAGGCCCGGGACGGCTCAGGTAGGTCACGCCGAGGTCGTATTTGTCTTCCAGGCCGGCATAAAAGGCGATCGACTCGTAGAAATTGTTCGACGCCAGGGGCTGCAGCCCGAACGGATTCAGGTTCAGTCCCACGTGCAATTCACTCTTGTCGGCCAGGCGCAGACCGGCCCAGCCATGGTGCAGGAAGTGTTGCCAGTAGCCCCCTTGCCCCTTCGGAAAATTGTTGTAGCGGTACTGGGCGGATCCGATGACCGTGCCGTCGTCGTAGTTCACGTCCAGGCGCGCGGTATCCAGGCCGAAGAAGCCGCTCTTGTACTCATCCTGCCAACTCTTGTGGACGTAATTGAAACGGATCGCGCCACCAACCGACAGCGCTGAAGCGGATGGCGCCTCGGCAGCGGCGTGATTTACAAATAGAACGCCTGCGGCGAGCAAAAGGGCGTGCCCTCTCCTGATAAAGATGGTCATAACACTGCGTTGAAATTCAAATCGACTGCGCGCGCATGGCCGGGCGAAGCCGGCGCGCGCGCTGCGTGGGAAGATGAATGACGGATTCCACGTCGTTGCCGGCATCCGCCGCAACCGGATTAAGGCTGCACGAGGCTACATTGTAACCATCTGGATGCATTTACACAAATGCACATGAAATACTTTCAACACCAGCGCTGTTGTCGGACGTGTGTTATGGCCTTGCTTATACCGGTTCCATCGTTCCATGAGACAGGAAAGATTTGTACAAATAGTGAATTTCAGTAAGAATTCACGGCTTCCCCTCCGATGCAAACGCCGCAGCCCATGAACGCACCCGACGCCCGACCCAGCCCACCTTCCCTGAAAGCAGCGATCGCCCACCGTTTCAGCCTGCTGGACGACAAGGCCGATGACGCCGACATCGACCGCGGCATCCGCGCAGGCGTGGAGCTCCAGGGTGCCACCCTGTGGATCCTGATGCTGGCGATCCTGATTGCATCGATTGGCCTGAATACCAATTCCAACGCCGTGATCATCGGGGCCATGCTGGTGTCGCCGCTCATGGGACCGATCGTCGGACTCGGCTACGGCATCGGCATCTTCGATTTTTCCCTGATCCGGCGCTCGCTGGTGAACCTGGCGATTGCGGCCGGCATCAGTCTCCTGACATCGACCCTCTACTTCATGGTCACGCCGCTAGCGGAAGCGCAATCCGAACTCCTCGCACGTACCACGCCATCGCTGTGGGACGTGCTGATCGCCCTGGCGGGCGGTCTGGCCGGCATCATCGGACAGACGCGGCGCGAGAAGTCGAACGTGATTCCGGGCGTGGCCATCGCCACCGCCCTGATGCCGCCGCTGTGCACGGCGGGCTACGGCCTTGCCAACGGCGAATGGTCGGTGTTCGGCGGTGCCTTCTACCTGTTCTCGATCAATTGTGTGTTCATCGCCTTTGCCTCGGTCATCGTGATCGATTTCCTGCGGCTGCCGCATCGCAAATTCGTCGAGCCGGGACGGGAGCGCCGGGTCAAGCGCGCCTTGCTGGCGATCGTGCTCGTCACTGGACTGCCCAGCATCTACCTGGCGGTACGGCTGGTCGACAATGAAGTGTTCAACAGCCGCGCGCGCGACTTCGTGCGCAAGGAATTCAGGCAGGCGCAGGTGCACGTGCTCGAGACACGCGTGCTGCCGGGCACGCACGACGTCGAGGTGACCTTGATCGGCCCGCGCCTGCCGGCGCCGGCCATCCGGGCGATCGAGGGACGCATGGCGGGCGCAGGACTGCGCGACGGGCGGCTGTTCGTGCACCAGGCCCAGGGCGAAGACCACAAGATCGACGTCGGCACGTTGAAGGCGGACATCCTGGCGGACATCGTCCGCAACACCCAGCAGAGCCTGCAGGAAAAGGATGCGGCAGTCGCCACGCTCAAGGAGGAACTCGACAGGGAGCGCGACTGGAAAACCCAGGCCAACGCGGTCGCCCTGGAATTCGAGGCCCAGTACCCGCAATGCGGCAACACACTGGTTGGGCGGGCCTGGTCCGCCGACGGCGCGACCGCCGGGCCGATTCCCTTCCTGAACGCAGATTGCCGGCGCATGCCGAACAATAGCGAAGTGGCACGCGTCGGTGCGTGGCTGAAAGTGCGCACCGGCAGCGCCGACGCCAGGGTGCTCATGGCCGCGACCCGCGCGCGCATTGTCCGCAAGGGCGGCGAGGGGCCGGGCACGTGACAGAGGTAGTGTGCTGGCGAATCGGCTATACTCGCGGCGGGTGCTTACACAATCCCGTGTAGCAGGGATGCGTCAGGTCGGGCCGCCGCGCGACATCCGCTCGCCCATGCAGAACGTCGATTGTCCACGTTGTCGTGCCGCGCGCGGATCCGGACCATAGAGGACCGCATGACCGTCATACAGCGCGCGCTATCGCAGACATTCAACCGTTTCTTCGCCTCGGAAAAGTCCGGCGGCCTCTTGCTGATCGCCTGCACGGTGGTCTCGCTGCTGCTGGCGAACTCGCCGCTCGGCCAGGACTACCTGCACTTCTGGCATGTGCAGGTCGCCGGATTGAGCATGGAACTCTGGGTCAACGACGCCTTGATGGCGATCTTCTTCCTGCTCATCGGCCTCGAACTCGAACGCGAGTTGTACAGCGGCGAACTGTCGGACTTGCGCAATGCCCTGCTGCCGGTCCTGGCCGCGGCCGGCGGCATCGCGGCCCCGGCGCTGATCCATTTCATGTTGAACCAGGGCTTGCCGAGCCAGCCCGGCATGGGCATCCCGATGGCCACCGACATCGCGTTCGCCCTGGGCGTGCTGGCTCTGCTCGGCAAGCGCGTACCGGCTTCGCTCAAGGTATTCCTGACCGCCCTCGCCGTCATGGACGACCTCGGCGCCATCGTCGTCATCGCCCTGTTCTACACCAACGGCGTGTCCCTGGCCTACCTGGGCGGTGCACTCGCCGTCTTCGCGCTGCTGCTGGTGATGAACAAGCGGCTGCGCATCGTCGCGCTGGCGCCCTATATCGCCGGCGGTGTCCTGATGTGGTTCCTCATGCTCAAGTCGGGCGTGCATGCGACCATCGCCGGCGTCCTGCTGGCGTTTGCCATCCCCTATTCCGCCACCGAAGACGATGCCGCCTCGCCGTCGCATCGGCTCGAACATGCGCTGCACTTTCCGGTCGCCTTCCTCATTCTCCCGATCTTCGCGCTTGCCAATACCGGCATCGTGATCGGGGCCGGATGGATGGAAGAACTGGTGTCGCCGAACAGCCTGGGCATCATCGCCGGCCTGGTGCTCGGCAAGCCCCTGGGTATCACCCTGACCTGTCTGGCGGCGGTCCTGCTGGGCGTGTGCCGCCTGCCGCTGGACCTGAGCTGGCGCCATGTGTTCGGGGCCGGCATTCTGGGTGGGATCGGGTTCACGATGTCGATCTTCATCACCAACCTGGCGTTCAGCGCCAGTCCCGCCCTCATCAACGCCTCGAAGATGGCGATCCTGGCCGCATCGCTGACTGCAGGTTTGATCGGCTTCGTCTGGCTCAAGGCGTTCGGGCAGCCCACGGCCGTGGATACCGATACCGGCAGCATGGACTTCGAGCAGGTGGATCGCAGCGCGCCCTAGTGCCCGTGCGCGATCGGCATGCAATCAGGCTGACGCAGCGAGACCGCTAGCCTATGTCCCTGGAGCACTGCTAAAGTGCCAAGCTGCACTATTGCTTGCGATCCGACGTCGACCAATACGGTTTTATTTTCACGAATAGCCAATTCAACGGGACACCAACGATGAATCATCTCCAGATCAAGAATGTGATGGCGTTTCTTCCAGCCAGGGATTTCCAGTCAAGCAGCAGGTTCTACGAGGATATCGGCTTCACCAAGAGCATCGCGACCGAGAACTCGGCCCAATTCGTCATGCAGGACTACGGCTTCTGGCTGCAGGATTACTACGTCGAGGAGTGGGCGGCGAACACCATGTTATGCCTGTATGTGGAAGACATCCAGGCGTGGGTCCGGCATCTGGACAGCCTCGATCTGCCAAACCGTTATGGCGGCGTCGCCAAGGTGCTCTCCCCTCCGCATGCCCAGGAAGGCGGGACCATGATGCAGTTCTGCGATCCCGCCGGCGTGTTGTGGCATGTGCGCGAAGTGTGAACGCGACCAATCACGGAACCACCATGTAGCTGACTGAACGAAGTCAGACACGCATCAGGCGCGCTGCGTGCTCAGCGCACGCACGGCGGCGCGCAGTTGTCCCTGCAGCTGCACGCGTTCTTCCTTGCCCAGCTCGGCGAACATCAGGTTTTCCACTTCCGCCACCCGCAGGTCGCAGTCGCGCAGCACCGCTTCGCCGGCGGCCGTCAGGCTGATCTGGATGATGCGGCCGTGCGCCGGGTCCGGGCGGCGCTCGATCCAGTCGCGGGCTTCCATCTGCTTGACCATCTCGTTGGCCGATTGCGGCGCCATCATCGTGCGCGTGGCGAGTTGGGCGTTCGAGAGCGAGCCATGCGCGCGGAATACCGACAGCGCCGTGTACTGCGGCACCGTGAGGCCGACCGGGGCCAGGGTCTCGCGCAGGCGCTGGCTGAGGATGTGGTCGAGGCGCCCGACCAGGTAGGCCAGGCCCATCGGCTTGACAGCGGTGTAGGTGGAATCGGATTTTTTTTCGCTTGCCATAAAAAGATGCTTGTCAGGGGAAACCGCTGCGTATAGTATAAGTTGCATATCAGGTAGCCTGATAATAAACCTACCAAGAAGGAGACATTATGTCCAAATACGAAGCGCGCTGGCAAACGGTCAAGGTCGACGTCGAAAACGGCATCGGCTGGATCACCCTGAACCGTCCGGAAAAGCGCAACGCCATGAGCCCGACCCTGAACCGCGAAATGATCGACGTGCTCGAGACCCTCGAGCTCGACGACGACGCGCAGGTCGTGGTGCTGACCGGCGCCGGCGATGCCTGGACCGCGGGCATGGACCTGAAGGAGTACTTCCGCGAGACCGACGGCAAGCCGGAAATCATGCAGGAACGGATGCGCCGCGACTGCTCGCAATGGCAGTGGAAGCTGCTGCGCATGTACAGCAAGGCGACCATCGCGATGGTCAACGGCTGGTGCTTCGGCGGCGCCTTCTCGCCGCTGGTGGCCTGCGACCTGGCGATTGCCGCCGACGAAGCGGTGTTCGGCCTGTCCGAAGTCAACTGGGGCATCCCGCCGGGCAACCTGGTCAGCAAGGCCGTGGCCGACACCATGGGCCACCGCCAGGCGCTGCACTACATCATGACCGGCGACACCTTCACCGGCAAGGAAGCGGCCGCGATGGGCCTGATCAACAAGAGCGTGCCAAAAGAACAGCTGCGCGAAGCCGTGATCGAACTGGCCAACAAGCTGCTGGAAAAGAACCCGGTGGTGCTGCGCTATGCGAAAGTCGGCTTCAAGCGCTGCCGCGAACTGACCTGGGAACAGGGCGAGGATTACCTGTACGCGAAGACCGACCAGTCCAACCACCGCGACCCCGAAAAGGGCCGCAAGGAAGGCCTGAAGCAGTTCCTGGACGATAAGACGATCAAGCCGGGCCTGCAAAGCTACAAGCGCGGCTGAGCGATCGCGCCGATATAACCAAGAGAAGAAAAACAACAACGGCAGCCGGGCCCTTGCCCGGACTGCCGCTTTCCAATCTCACGAGGAGACTCTCATGCTGCAATCAGACCTGCTGTGCGGCGGCGAAGCCCGCGCCGCATCGAACGGCGCCACCTTCGAGCGCCACAACCCCGCCACCGGCGCCGTCGCCACCCGCGCTGCCGCCGCCACCCTGGATGACGTCGACGCCGCCTGCGACGCCGCCCGCGCCGCGTTCCCGGCCTGGGCCGCGATGCTGCCGGGCGCACGGCGCGCCTTATTGTTAAAAGCTGCCGACGGCATGGAAACCATGCGCGGCCGCTTCGTCGAAACCGCCGTCGAGGAATGCGGCGGCGCGCCCGGCTGGTACCACTTCAACGTGACCCTGGCCGCTAACATGCTGCGCGAAGCCGCCGCCATGACCACCCAGATCAGCGGCGAAGTGATTCCGTCGGACGTGCCGGGATCGCTCGCGATGGGCGTGCGCCAGCCGTGCGGCGTGGTGGTCGGCATCGCGCCGTGGAACGCACCGATCATCCTCGGCACGCGTGCGCTGGCGATGCCGCTCGCCTGCGGCAATACCGTGGTCATGAAATCGTCGGAACTGTGCCCGCTGCTGCACCGCCTGATCGCCCAGGTGTTCGTCGACGCCGGCTTCCCGGCCGGCGTGGTCAACCTGATCAGCAATGCGCCCCAGGATGCGGCCCAGGTGGTCGAGCGCCTGATCGCGCACCCGGCGGTACGCCGCATCAACTTCACCGGTTCCACCCGCGTCGGCCGCATCATCGCCGAGCAGGCGGCCAGGCACCTGAAACCGGTGCTGCTGGAACTGGGCGGCAAGAACCCGGTCGTGGTGCTGGAAGACGCCGACCTCGACGCCGCCGTCGAAGCGGCCGCCTTCAGCGCCTTCTTCAACCAGGGCCAGATCTGCATGTCGGCCGACCGCATCCTGGTCGACCGCAAGATCGCCGACCAGTTCATCGAGAAGCTCGGCGCCAAGACCGCCACCCTGACCGCCTCGCGCGGCGACACCCCGCTGGCCGGCATGATCGACCCGGCCGCGGCCACCCGCGTCGATGCCATGCTGCAGGATGCCCGTACCCGCGGCGCCACCGTGATCCAGTCGCAGGGCGGGGTCGACGGCAACATCATGCAGCCGGCAATCGTCGATGCCGTCACGCCCGAGATGCGCGTGTACCAGGAAGAATCGTTCGGCCCGATCGTCTCGGTGCTGCGCTTCGACAGCGACGAGGAAGCGATCCGGCTGGCCAACGACAGCGAATACGGCCTGTCGTCGAGCGTGTTCTCGCGCGACATCGGGCGCGCCATGGCGGTAGCCCAGCGCATCGAATCCGGCATCTGCCACATCAACGGCCCGACCGTGCACGACGAAGCGCAGATGCCGTTCGGCGGCGTCAAGGGCAGCGGCTACGGCCGCTTCGGCGGCAAGGCGGCGATCGCCGAATTCACCGACCTGCGCTGGATCACGGTGCAGACCGGATCGCGCCACTACCCGATCTGAGCGGAGGCCGCCATGACCCAATCGACGATTGAGTCCGGCGAGGCGGTGCAGCAGCAGGCGACACGGCGGCAGGTCGATCTCGGCAACCCCGAGGTTGCGGCGTTCCAGGTGGATGGCACCTGGCACGTCGACGCCGTCACGCCGCTGGGCCCCTTCCCGGCGCGCTTCACCGACCGCCTGGTCGAGGGCGCGCAGCAGCACCCCGAGCGCACCCTGGTGGCGCGGCGCGGCGCGGACGGCGAGTGGATCCGCCTGTCGTATGCCGATGTGCTGCAGCGCGCGCGCCGCATCGGCCAGGCCCTGCTCGACCGCGGCCTGAGTGCCGAACGGCCGCTGGCCATCCTGTCTGGCAACGACCTGGAGCACTTCCAGCTCGCGCTCGGCGCCATGTATGCCGGCATCCCGTTCTCGCCGCTGTCGCCCGCCTATTCGCTGGTCGCCACCGACCCGTCCAAGCTGGCCGACCTGATCGCCCAGCTGACGCCGGGCGCCGTCTTCGCCTGCAACGGCACCACCTTCGCCCGGGCGATCCAGGCCGTGCTGCCGGCGGACGCGGAACTGATCCTGTGCGACGGCGAGGTGCCGGGCCAGGCCGCCACGCGTTTTTCCGAGCTGCTGGCGACCGAACCGACCACGGTCGACGCGCGCAACGCGGAAGTGGGCGCGGACACCATCGCCAAGTTCCTGTTCACCTCCGGCTCGACCAAGAAGCCGAAGGCGGTGATCACCACCCACGGCATGTTGTGCAGCAACCAGCAGATGCTGCTGCAGACCTTTCCCTTCTTCGCCGAGGCGCCGCCGGTGCTGCTCGACTGGCTGCCCTGGAACCATACCTTCGGCGGCAGCCACAACGTCGGCATCGTGCTGTACAACGGCGGCACGCTGTATATCGACGACGGCCGCCCGACGCCGCGCGACTTCGCTGCGACACTCCGTAACCTGCGCGAGATCGCGCCGACGGTGTATTTCAACATCCCGGCCGGCTGGGAGATGCTGACCGAGGCGCTGCGCACGGATAGCGCCCTGGCCGCCAACTTCTTCTCGCGCGTAAAACTGTTCTTCTGCGCCGGCGCCGGCCTGTCGCAGTCGGCCTGGGAGCGCCTCGACCAGGTCGCGATCGACTGCTGCGGCGAGTCGATCCGCATCATGACCGGGCTCGGCATGACCGAGACCTCGCCCTCGTGCACCTTCGGCACCGGCCCGATCGTCAAGGCAGGCTACGTCGGCGTGCCGGCGCCGGGCTGCAAGGTCAAGCTGGTGCCGATCGGCGGCAAGCTGGAAGCGCGCTTCCACGGGCCGCACGTGACGCCCGGCTACTGGCGCGCGCCGCACCTGACCGCCGAAGCCTTCGACGCCGACGGCTACTACTGCACCGGCGACGCCCTGCGCTTCGTCGACGAGACCCAGCCGACGCTCGGCTTCATGTTCGACGGCCGCATCGCCGAGGACTTCAAGCTCAGCTCCGGCGTGTTCGTCAGCGTCGGGCCGCTGCGTGCACGGGTGGTGAGCATGGGGGCGCCCTACGTGCAGGATGCGGTGGTGACCGGCATCAACCGGCCGTTTACCGGGCTGCTGGTGTTCCCGCGCATGGACCACTGCCTCGCCTTGTCGGGCCTCCCGGCGGGCATGCCGGCAACCGAGGTGCTGGCCAGCGCACCGGTGCGCGCCTTCTTCAAGGACCTGCTGAACAAGCTGAACCACGACTGCGGCGGCTCCTCGAAGCGGGTCGACCGCCTGCTGCTGCTGGCCGAACCGCCCTCGATCGACGCGCGCGAACAGACCGACAAGGGCTCGATCAACCAGGCAGTAGTGCTGCAGCGCCGCGCCGCGCTGGTGGACGCCATGTATGACGGCACGGAGGCGCAAACTATCGTTGCCGATTGAAGTTTCTGAAGCACTCACAATGACAATTACAGGAGACAGCATGAAACTGAAAGCACTGGCCTGCATCGGACTGGCCTTCCTTCCCTTCGCCGCCGCCCAGGCCCAGGAAGGCGATACCATCCGCATCGGCGTGATCGCGGCCCTCACCGGCCCCTTCGTCAACATCGGCAAGCCGTTCGAGGACGGCATCAAGACCTATATGCAGCAGTATGGCGACAAGGTGGCCGGCAAGAAGATCGAGATCCTGTACCGCGACGACGGCGGCAGCAACGTCGAGCTGTCCAAGCGCGCGGCCCAGGAACTGATCGGGCGCGAGAAGGTCAGCTTCCTGATCGGCTTTTCGCTGACGCCGAGCGCGCTGGCGGTGGCGCCGGTGGCGACCCAGGGCAAGGTGCCGATGATCGTCATGAACGCGGTCACCACCGGCATCACGGCCAAGTCGCCCTACATGCTGCGCACCTCGATGAGCATGCAGCAGATGACCGAACCGTTCGGCGACTGGACCGCGAAGAACAAGATCGGCAAGGTGTACTCGCTGGTCACCGACTACAGCACCGGCCTGGATGCCGAGGCGCGCTTCACCAAGGGCTTGACGGCCGGCGGCGGCAAGATCGTCGGTTCGGCGCGGGTGCCGCTGGCGAACCCGGATTACTCGCCCTTCATCCAGCGCATCAAGGACCAGAAGCCGGACGCCGTGTTCTTCTTTGCGCCGGGCGTCGAGGACGGTACCAGCGTGCTCAAGGCCTACAGCGACAAGGGCCTGGACAAGGCCGGCATCAAGTTCCTCGGCGTCGGCGACATGACCAGCGACAGCCCGACCCTGGAAGCGCTGGGCGACCGCGCCCTGGGTGCCGTCACGGTGCTGAACTACTCGACCGCGCTCGACAACGACGCCAACAAAAGCTTCCTCAAGGCCTACGCCGCCGCCAATCCGAACCGGCCGGCGCCGACCTTCGTCACCGTGGCCGCCTACGACACCATGGGCATGATCTACGAGACCATCCGCAAGCTGAACGGCAAGGTGACGGGCGAGCAGGCCGTCAAGCTACTCTCCGGGATGAAGTGGAACAGCCCGCGCGGACCGATCAGCATCGATCCGAAGACGCGCGACATCGTGCAGAACATGTACATCCGCGAGGTCAAGAAGGTGAACGGCAAGCTGGTCAACGCGCCGATCGGCACCCTCAAGGACGTGATGCCCGACTGAGGCGTTTCCTCCATTCCTTGCAGTACCCCGACGCGGCGTCCGCTCACCGGACGCGCCGCGCGGGTCCGTTCGTTCCAGCGTTCCATATACAGGGGAGACACACGTAATGAACATCCGACACCTCCACGCCATCGTGGCAGCGGCGCTCGCGGCATCGAGCCTGGCCGCCTGCGGCGACAACGACGACAACGACGGCAGCGGCGGCACGCCGGTCCAGGCCCTGCCCCAGCTGGCAGCGGCGACCGGCGCCAGGCTGGCCAGCTGCGCCGACCTGGCCACAAAACTCAGCTTCACCGATACCACCATCAGCGCGGTCAACCCGATCGCCGCCGGCACCGCCATGGTCGGCGGCAAGCCGGTCGCGGCCCACTGCCAGGTGCTGGGCAAGATGACGCAGCGCACCAGCAGCGTCGACGGCCAGAGCTACGCGATCGGCTTCGAAATGCGCCTGCCGCTCGACTGGAACGGCCGCTTCTTCTACCAGGCCAACGGCGGCGTCGACGGCAGCGTGGTCACGGCGCTCGGTCCGGTGGGCGGCGGCGGCCCGCTCGACAATGCATTGAACCAGGGCTTCGCCGTGATCAGCTCGGACGCCGGCCACGGCGCGCCGACGCCCTTCTTCGGCATCGATCCGCAGGCGCGCCTCGACTACGGCTACCAGGCGGTCGGCAAGCTGACGCCGATGGCCAAGGCCCTGATCCGCATCGCCTACGGCAAGGCGCCCGACCGTTCCTACATCGGCGGCTGTTCGAACGGCGGCCGCCACACGATGGTCGCGGCGGCGCGCTACGCCGACCAGTACGACGGCTACCTGGTGGGCGATCCGGGCTTCCGCCTGCCATTGGCGGCGATCGCCAACATTGCCGGCGGCAAGACCTATGCCGCGCTGGCGACCACGCCGGGCGACCTCGGCACCGGTTTCACCCAGGCCGAGCGCAAGCTGGTGTCGAACGCGGTGCTGGGCAAGTGCGACGCGCTCGACGGCAGCGCCGATGGCCTGGTGCAGGATACCAAGGCCTGCCAGGCCGCCTTCGACCTGAACCGCGACGTGCCGACCTGCAGCGGCACGCGCGACGGCACCTGCTTGAGCACGGCCCAGAAGACCGGCATCGCCGGCCTGTTCGCCGGCGCCAAGACCGAGACCGGCAAGACAATCTACACCAGCTTCCCGTACGACGCCGGCCTGGCGCCCGGCGGCTGGGCGAGCTGGAAGTTCACGTCGCCGATCGAGCGCGATGCCGGCGCCGTCGGCCTGATCTTCCAGGTGCCGCCGGAAAATCCGGCCAGCTTCAACGGCGCCGCCTTCGTGTCTGGCGGGAACCTTGACAGCATGCTGGCCAAGGTGAATGCGACCGGCGGCGTCTATACCGAGTCCGCCATGTCCTTCATGACACCGCCGAACGCGTCCAGCCTCGGCATGCTGAAGAACCGCGGCGCCAAGATGCTGGTCTACCACGGCACCAGCGACCCGATCTTCTCCAGCGACGACACCACCAGCTGGTATGAAGCGCTGCGCGCGGCGAACAGCGGCGATGCGTCCAGCTTCGCGCGCTTCTTCCGGGTGCCGGGCATGAACCACTGCTCGGGCGGCCCGGCCACCGACCAGTTCGACATGCTGACGCCGTTGGTCGCCTGGGTCGAGAAGGGCCAGGCGCCGGACAGCGTGACCGCCGCCGCCCGCGGCAGTGGCAACGCCGGCGGCGCCAATGCCGACCTGCCGGCCGGCTGGTCGGCGTCGCGCACGCGCCCGCTGTGCGCGTATCCCAAGGTGGCGCGCTACAAGGGTAGCGGTAGCATCGAGGAAGCAGCCAGCTTCAGCTGCCAGTAAGTACTGCCGGCAAGCGCTTCCGCTGAGCGCTGCCGACAAGGCGTAACCGGCCTGCCTCGCTCCCGAGGCGGGCCGGCGTCGTTTACAGCCAGGCCCCCATCCGCCGCAAGGTGCGCGCCGCTTGTCAGCACAAAGCGGTGCGCGTAGCGTCACACATCTCCCCGTCCGCCCTCCTGCTGCGTTGCCGTACGCACACAACTCCCCGGATTTACTTCACAAATGAAGTATTCAGGACTAAAATATGTACAGCGCTGAATGATCGGCGCTGCCCTTATTTCCGATTACCAAGGTGAACACCATGAAACCGAAATTCCTGATCCCCGCACTCCTCGCAGCCGCCCTGTCCGGCTGCGCCGCCACCCCGACCGATCCGGTCCGCGCCAAGGCCCTGGCCGACATCGAGCAAGCCCGCGCCGAAGGCAGCTTCCCGCTGACCGAAGGGCAATTCGTCTACCCGAAACTGGTCGCCGCCCGCCAGGTACGCTAACCGGCAGTGGCAGACGGCCGCTGTCCGCCGCCAGCGATTACAATCTGGTCTTTCAGATCCTGCAAGGAATGGCGATGAGCGATTTTGGCCCGACCGAGAAACGACTGCGACGCATCGAGGCGCGCGCGCCCGGTTTTCCAGTCGACGCCATGCTGCTGGTCCGGATGACCCATCACCTGCATAAAACCCTGCGCGACAAGAGCAATGCCGCGCTCAGGAAGCATGAGCTGGGCGACACCCATTACCACGTGCTGGCGATCCTGTACGGCAGTGCCGACGAGACCTCGACGGCCACCGAAGTGAGCGAAGCCTGCAACGAAAAGCCGGCCAACCTGACCCGCGTCTGCGACGAGCTGGCGGCCAAGGGCCTGGTCGAGCGCCGCCCCAAACCCGGCGACCGCCGCGCCGTGATGATCGCCCTGACCGACGCCGGGCGTGCGCTGATCGCCCGCATCCTGCCGGAAGTGTCGGACGAGGTGACGTCCGCGTATGTGGGCCTGAGTCCGGCCGAACTGGAACAGTTGGCCAGCCTCACCCGGCGCGTGCTGCGCAATCTCGACGGCGAAGGCTGAGCCTTGGCAGCGCCTGGTGGGCTCAGGTGAACTGCTCGACCAGCATCCGCACGCCGCGCGCGACCCACTGCGCACCCAGCACCGCAAAGGTGAGGATCAGCGCGATCTGGATCACACGCAGCAAGAGTTCGTGGCCGCGCCAGACGCGGCCGAAACGCAGCGGCTGGTGAAAACGGGTTGCAAGATGGGAGGGGGCGTGCCGAATGTTCATGTTTGTCTCCATGCATTTTTGGCTTTGTGTAGGGACAGCATACGCCTGCATCGGGCTGTCTGCAAACAGGTATGCGCACGGTCGTGCGGGCCATCCGGCGCATGCTGTCGTGGACCGCATCGTGCTGCAGTGTTCATGATCTTTGGGCAGGCGCATTGACTTGCAGTACAATCGCCGGTCCCCAGCAGCAACGCACGACATGATCGACGCCCTGACCCGCCTTTGCCGACCCGCCGCAGCACGCCGCTGCGGCAGGCTGCTGCCATGGCTGATGGCGATCGTCTTCCTGTTGCAGATCCTCGGCACTGCCGAACACCACCACGAGCTGCATGCGAAGACGCCGCATTGCGTCTCGTGCACGCTGCACGCGCAGCCGCATGCGGCCCCGCCGCCAACCACGCTGGCGCCGGTCGCTTCCGGTTGGTCGTTGGTACATGCGCTGGTCCATGCGCAGGCCACCGGGCCGGCGCCTGCCGCGGCGCCTTTCCTGCTGCCGCCCGCACAAGGCCCGCCCGCTTTCCTCCAGACGTAGTCACATCCGGCGCCCCAGGGCGCGACCTGGCCGTGCCCGCACGCCAGGCCACATTACGACTGTACGCGGCCGGCGATCCCGCTCGCCGCTGAAGGAAACCACATCATGAGAACCACCCCGATCGGGTGCCTGGCGCTGCTCGCCGGTACCCTCCCTTGCCCTGCGCCGGCGCAATCCACGGGCGATGCCGTCGCCGAAAGCGTCGTCGTCACCGGCCAGCGCGCCGCCTACCGCAGCCTGGCCGTGGCCGGCGCAACCAAGACCGACGCCCTGCCGCTCGACCTGCCGCAAAGCGTGCGCACCCTCGGCGCCGACCTGCTGCAGGATGCCGGCGTGACGACCCTGTCCGGCGCGCTCGACCTGGCCAGCGGCATCGCGCGCCAGAGCGACCTGGGCGGCCTGTGGGACAGCTACGCGATGCGCGGCTTCACCGGCGACCCGAATTTCGGCGCCGACTACCTGGTCAACGGCTTCAGCGCCAGCCGCGGCTACAACGGTATGCGCGACGCCGCCGGTACGCAGTCGATCGAAATCCTGAAAGGCCCGGCGTCGGCGCTGTACGGCCGCGGCGAACCCGGCGGCACCGTCAACATCCTGACCAGGAAGCCGCGTTTCGCCCCGCAGTACGGCGTCAACCTGTCACTGGCCAGCTTCCGCACGCACCGGATCGCGGCCGACCTCACCGGCCCGCTCTCGAGCACGGTCGCCTACCGCCTCAACCTGGCGCACCAGGACGGCGACAGCTTCCGCGACCTGCTGCACACCGAGCGCAGCTACGCGGCGCCCTCCTTCCTATGGCACGCGGGCGAGGACACCACGGTCTCGTACGAGATCGAGGCCACGCGCCAGCGCACGCCGTTCGACCGCGGCATCCCGGCCCTCGGCGGACGGCTCGACGGGCCAGGTGCGCTGCCGGCCTCGCGCTTCCTGGGCGAGCCGGCCGACGGGCCGATGACGGTGAAGTCGCTCGGGCACCAGCTGTTCGTCCAGCACGGGCTGGCGAAAGGCTGGTCGCTGCAGGGCGGCGCATCCTACCGCGACAGCGCGTTGCAAGGCTATTCGAGCGAAGCCAACGACCTGCTGGCCGATGGCCGCACGCTACGGCGGCAACGGCGTCACCGCGACTTCTCGGCCACCGACCGCTCGGCGCGCGTCGAGCTGCTCGGCAGCGCCAGCACCTGGGGCGTCGGCCACGGCCTGCTGTTCGGCGCCGATGGCTACCGCTTCGACGATACCCGGGTGCAGATGCGGCGCAACCCCTCCGCGGCGAATCCGTATGCGATCGATATCCAGGCCCCGCTGTACGGCGCCGCCGCCGCCCCGCTGGCGCTGTCGATCGACACCGTCGAGCAACAGCGCGCGCAGGCGCTGTACGCGCAGGACCAGTTGACGCTAACGCCGCGCTGGAAGGCGCTGGTCGGCGTGCGCCTCGACCGTTACCGCCAGACCGTGATCAATCATCGCACTGCCGCCGTCAACCGCCAGCGGCTGCACGCCACCAGTCCGCGCGCGGGTCTGGTCTACCAGCCGACCGCATCCACCTCGCTGTACGCATCGAGCGCGCGCGGCTTCCGCCCCAACAGCGGCATCGGCATCGACAACGCCGCCTTCCCGGCCGAGGCCAGCCGCGCGCACGAGGTCGGCGCCAAGCTCGAGACGCCGGGCGGCATCGCCGCCACGCTGGCCCTGTACCGCATCGACAAGAAGAACGTGCTGACGCCGAATCCGGTCAACACCGATTTTTCGCTGCCGGCCGGCGAAGTGGCGAGCAAGGGCCTGGAACTCGACCTCGCGGGCCGGCTGCGGCGCGGCCTACGGCTCTCGGCGGCCTACGCCTACACCGACGCGCGCGTGACCCGTGGCGACAACACGATCCGTAGCGGCAGCCGCTTCCCCAACGTACCGCGCCACAGCGGCAACCTGCTGCTGGTCGCCGGCGACGACGGCGCGTCGCTCGGCGCGGGCGTCACCTACGTCGGCGAACGTTTCGGCGACGTCGCCGCCTCCAGCGACTTCCGTCTGCCGGCCTACACCACCGCGCGGCTGCTCGCGGCGTATGCGCCGGACAAGCGCTGGCGCCTGGCCCTGAACGTGGACAACCTGTTCGACCGGCGCTACTTTGCCAGCGCCTACAGCCAGCTGTGGGTGGCCCCGGGCAGCACCCGCAGCGCCAGCGCCACCCTGTCCTACCGTTATTGAGAGCGCCCGTATGAACAACCCCAGCAAACGAATCGCATCGATCGACGTCATGCGCGGCCTGGTGATGCTCTTGATGACGGTCGACCACGTACGCGAAACCTTCTTCATGCAGCACCAGGTCAGCGATCCGATGGACCCGGCGGCGACCGATCCCGGCCTGTTCTTCACGCGCCTGGCGGCCCACTTCTGCGCGCCGATGTTCGTCTTCCTCACCGGCCTCTCGGCCTGGCTGTACGCGCACCCGCCATCGGGCGCGCGCGACGCCACCGGGTTCCTGGTCAAGCGCGGCCTGCTGCTGGTCGCGCTCGAGATCACGGCCGTCAACTTTGCCTGGACCGGCACCCTCGTGCCCTCGATCGTCTACCTGCAGGTGATCTGGGCGATCGGCCTGTCGATGCTGGCCCTGGCATTGCTGCACCGCTTGCCGCTGCCTGTGCTGGCGCTACTGGGCGGCCTGATCGTGGCCGGCCACAATGCGCTCGCCACCGTCGCGTTCGAGCCGGGCAGCGCAGCATCGCTCGCCTGGACCGTGCTCGAGCGGCGCGGCTTCCTGCTGGCCGATCCGGTACGCATCAAGGCCAGTTACCCGTTGCTGCCCTGGATCGGCGTAATCCTGCTCGGCTATGCCTGTGGTCCACTGTACGCGCGCAGCGCCGCCCCGGCCTGGCGCCGGCGCTGGCTGGCGCTGGCCGGTACGGCCGGGCTGGTGCTGCTGGTGGCGCTGCGCAGCGTCAACCTGTACGGCGAGCCGGTGCCGTGGACCGTGCAGGCCGACGCGCTGCATACGGCGATGGCCTTCCTGAACTTCACCAAGTATCCACCCTCGCTCGACTTTATCCTGCTGACGCTCGGCTGCGGCCTGCTGGCGCTGGCCTGGGTCGAACGCAGCGACACGCTGGCTACCAGGGTGCTGGCCGTGTTCGGGGGCGCGCCGCTGTTCTATTACCTGCTGCACCTGTACGCCCTGCTCGCGCTGCAGAAACTGACCGCCGCCGTGCTCGGCGTGCCGCGCGCGGACGTGGACCAGGTATGGCAGGTGTGGGCGATCGCGGTGCTGCTGCCGGTGCTGCTGTACTGGCCGACCAGGCGCTTCGGCCGCTACAAGCGCGAGAGCGGGAAGGCTTGGGTCAGGTATTTCTGACCGGGCGGCCTTAGTTCGGCTTGCGCGCGAACCAGGTCGCCAGCGCCGAGCCGGACAGGTTGTGCCACACGCTGAACAGCGCGCTCGGCACCGCCGCCAGCGGACTGAAATGGGCCGCCGCCAGGGCCGCGCCGAGGCCGGAATTCTGCATGCCGGTCTCCAGCATCACGGCCTTGCGCTTGGCCAGGTCCATGCCGAACAGCCGTGCAAAGCCGTAGCCGAGCGCAAAGCCGAGCAGGTTGTGCAGGATGACGGCGGTCAGGATCGTCAAGCCGTTGGAGGCGATCTTCGAGCGGTTCAGGCCAACGATGATCGCAATGATGAAGACGATCGTCAGCGTGGACACCAGCGGCAGCGCCTTGACGCTGGCCGCCGCGCCCTTGCGGAACAGCGCCTTGACGATCAAGCCCAGCGCGATCGGCACGATGACCACCTGCACGATGTCGAGGAACAGCGATTGCGTATTGATGGCCATCCACTTGCCCGCCAGCAGCGACACCAGCGCCGGCGTGGCCAGCGGCGCGATCAGCGTCGACACCAGCGCGATCGAGACGCCGAGCGCGACGTCGCCCCGGGCCAGGAAGGTCATGACGTTGGAGGCGGTGCCGCTCGGGCAGCAGCCGACCAGGATCACGCCGACGGCAATCTCGGGCGGCAGGCGCAGCACGATCGCCAGCACGTAGGCGATGCCGGGCATGATCAGGTAGTGGCCGACCACGCCGATCACCACGTCGCGTGGACGGCGGAAGACTTCGCGGAAGTCGTCCGCCGACAGCGTCAGGCCCATGCCGAACATCACGATGCCGAGCAGCGGCGCGATCCACGATTTGTAGCCGACGAACAGCTGCGGGGCGAAGAAGCCGCAGCAGGCGAACAGGACGACCCAGAGCGGAAAGGTTTTTGCTACGAAGTTGCTGGTCTTTTCAAGTGCGTTCACGCGCGGTTTCTCCCTGGGTCATGCGGCTGGCAGGCATTGTATCGAATCGGGCCCGACCGATGCGTCAGCGCTCCCAAGCCAGGTTCTCCAGCTCATCCGAAATGACCTGCTGCCCATGCGCCACCATGAACTCCTCGAACGAGGCCGCCACCGTCGGAATCGCCCGCGCCGCCTTGTGCATCACATGCCACTCGCCCTGCACGTGAACGCCGGGGACACTCAACACATTCAGCAGGCGGTTGCGCACTTCGAGTGTACAGGCGTGCACCGATAAAAACGCGACGCCCAGCCCGGCCGCCGTCATCTGCTTGATCGCCTCGTTGCTCGACAACTCCGACCCGATCGCCAGCGGCACGCCCTCTTCCTCGTACACCCGGTCGATGGCGGCGCGCGTACCCGAGCCGCGCTCGCGCACCAGCAGGTTGTGGTCGGCGATGTCGGCCAGCGTCACCGTGGCCTTGGCCAGCAGCGGGTGCCCGGGCGCCACGAAGAAGGCCATCGGGTGGCGTGCGAAGCGGCTGGCGTGGGTCGGGAATTCGCGCGGCGGCGTGCCCATGATGGCGAGGTCGATCTCGTCGCGGCTCAGCATGCCGAGCACCTCGGGCCGAGAGCCGACCTGCAGCTTGATGCGCACGTGCGGCCGGCCGGTAGTGAAGCGCACCAGCATCGGCGGCAGCAGGTGTTCGGCGGTCATCACTGCGCCGATGCGCAGGGTACCGGTGGTGACGCCCTTCAGCGCGGCGATCTCGTCGCCCGCCTCTTCCCACAGGCCGAGGATGCGTTCGGCGTAGCCCACCAGCAGTTCGCCGGCGGAGGTCAGCTGAATAGTGCGGCCCTGGCGCCGCGTCAGCGGCACGCCGGCCGCCTCCTCGAGGAGTTTCAGGTGCAGGGAGACGGCAGGCTGGGTCACGTGCATCGCCTCGGCCGCGCGCGAGACGCTCTGGTGGCGCGCCACGTGCACGATGGCTTGCAGTTGTTTGAAGCTGGCTGGATACATATAAGCTTTTACTTATTAGATTTCGAAAATTATTTATTTTTATTTTAGCCTGCTCAGCCGTATAGTGAACAACATTCAGCGTCAATAGTTCAGAAAAGGAGTTCATCATGACGGCACAAGCGCTTATCTTCGACTTATCCGCTTTCCCGGGCACGGATGCCGCGCCTGCCGGCCTGGACGCCGAGCGCCTGCTCGACGAAGCAGTCGAGCACGGCCTGCCTTGCGCACTGATCTCCGAACTGCCCTACCCGCAGGCGGAGCAGCAGCTGCGCCGCCGCTTCGGCGACACCGCCCACCATATCTTTTCCGTGGTGCTGACCGGCGCCGACTTCAAGACCCGCGGCCCCAAGTCCCCATATTCCGTCGTGCTCAACCAGATGGGCGTGCCGCCCGACGACGCGCTGGCCGTGACCGCCTCGCCGCATGCGATCGCCGCTGCGCGCACCGCACGCATCGGCGTGCAGGCCGAACGCAAGGCGGTGCGCGTCACCCGCCGCAAGACCCGCACCATCGTCCGCCCCGACGCCCGCCACTAAGCGCCTTCTGGAGACCACCATGCAATCCATCGTCATCGTCGGCGGCGGCGTCGCCGGCCTCGAACTCGCGACCCGGCTCGGACGCCAGTTCGGCCCGTTCCACAAGGACCGCGTGATCCTGATCGACACCGCGCCCACCCACTTCTGGAAGCCGCTGCTGCACGAAGTCGCCGCCGGCACCATCGACCCGGCCAGCCACACCATCGACTATGCGCGCCAGGCCATCGACAACCATTTCACCTTCCTGTGCGGCGAAGTGGTGCACGTCGACCGTGCCCGCCACACGCTGACGGTGCGCGGCCGCCGCTTCGACGACGGCCACGGCGGCGACAGCAGCCACACCCTGATCGGCTACGGCCGCCTGGTGCTGGCCTACGGCTCGGTGACGAATTTCTTCGGCATTCCCGGCGCCGAGCAGCACTGCCTGTCGCTCGACAGCGTGGAACGCGCCGAAACCTTCCGCAAGCGCTTCCTGAACCTGTGCGAGGCGGCCGGACGGCGCCGCAGCCTGCACGCCCAGTCGGCCGCGCCGGCACTCGACATCGTCATCGTCGGCGCCGGTCCGACCGGCATCGAGCTGGCGGCCGACCTGCGCCACACGGTCGACACGCTGGCCCACTACGGCCTGTCCGGCCTGGCGGCGCCGCACCAGGTGCGCATCCGCATCGTCGAGCGCGGCCCGCAGGTGCTGCCGTCGCTGGATGCGCAGGCATCGAGCCTGGCGGTGCGCAAGCTGGAAGCGATGGGAATCGAGATCTGCACCGACACGGCGGTCGCCGAGGTGCGCGAGAGCGAGGTCGCGACCGTCGACGGGCGCGTGTTCCCGGCCGCGATCACGGTGTGGGCGGCCGGCGTCAAGGGGCCGGATTTCAGCACCCGCCTGAACGTGCTGCTGAACCGCAGCAACCAGGTGCTGGTCGACGGCCAGCTGCGCAGCCTGACCGACCCGCAGATCTTTGCCCTGGGCGACTGTTCGACGCTGCAGAACCCGGACAAGACCGCGATGGCGCCGCCCAGCGCGCAGGCGGCGCGCCAGCAGGCGATCTACCTGGCCAGGCTGCTGACGCACGAAAAGCCGAACCAGCTCAAGGGCTTCCAGTACCGCGACTACGGCACGCTGGTGTCTCTCGGACGCGGCGATGCGGTCGGCATCCTGCGCCGCGCCATCGGCAGCCACCACCTGCGCGTGAAAGGCACGTTTGCGCTGGCGATGTACAAGCTGACCTACCAGCGTCACGTGATGGGCCACCTCGGGCTGTGGCGCATGTGCGCCAACGTGCTGGCGCGCTGGAGCCGCTCGAAGATGCTGATGCCGGTGCGCTGGCACTGAGCGGCGTACCCGGCCCGGTCCGATCGCGGCAGGCGCCGGCCTTCCGGCATCACTTTGCTACCGATGGCATTGCCGTTGCCGGCGATCACAGCAATCTTCCGGGTCTTCGGCTAGGCCATCACTGCGCGCCATGTGAGCCGCCAGGCGCTCGCTGCCGGTCCGAACACGCTACCCGTTTGACATATTCGGCACCGCTCGAGCACATGCTCGCTAAACTGGGATGCATCGCCCTGACGGCGTACCCAGCGGAGGATCCGAATGAAAATCGCCCTGTTCCTGCTCGCAGTCATGCTGCAGGCGCCGGTCCACGCCCAGGCCACTTATGAACAATCGTTCAACGGGCATATCGAGCTGCACAATCAGGTCGAGTACCGAACCATCCCCATCTACGCGGGCCAGGGCAATTTACGGGTCTGGACCGACAGCTACGCCGACGGCGCCAATTTCGATCCGATCATCACAGTGTGGCACAGGGGAGTCAAGGTCGCCATGAACGACAATGACGCAACGTTCAGCGACAACCAGAGCGCCCGCGATGCCGGCGTCGCCCTGCCCGCACTCGCACGGGGCACCTATGTGGTAACGATCACCGCCTATCCGAACTTCCCGCTGAGCGATCGCCTGGATGACGGCTTCACCTACGACAACCAGGCACCGATTCCAATCGATACCTGGTGCCAACCCGGCGATCCCGGACCCGGATGCCATACGGACCGACATTTCAGCCTGCACTGGTCGGTAGAGTGAAAGGGGGGAATCCATATGAAAACCGCTCTGTCGCTGCTCGCGGCATTATCGCTGCACGCGTCGGCCAACGCCCAGGCGGCCTACGAACAATCGTTCAACGGGCATCTCGAGCTGCACAACCAGGTCGAGTACCACACCATTCCCATCTACTCAGGACGCGGGAACCTGCGAGTCTGGACCGACAGCTATACCAGCGCCGCCAGTTTCGATCCGGTCATTACGCTGTGGCATAACGGCGCAAGGATCGCCATGAGTGACGATAACCAGACCGTCAACCCACTCTACCAGCACCCGCGCGACGCCGGCCTCGTCCTGTCCGCACTTCCATGGGGCACCTATGTGGTGACGATTACCGCCTATCCGAACTTCCCGTTGAACGGCCGCATTGGCGGAGGTTTTGCCTACGACGCACAGACACCGATCCCGATCAGGGGCTGGTGCCCGCTGGGCGCGCCCGGCTCCGTGTGCCGCACCGACCGGCATTTCAGCTTGCACTGGACGGTGCAGTAACACGGAGGACCGGTCAGCACATGCCGCACGGCCGGGACAGGCTGAACGGCGGGTCAGATCGCGGCGGCGATCGCCTTCCCGACCTCGGTGGTGTTGGCGCTGCCGCCCAGGTCCGGGGTCTTCGGCCCCTGCGCCAGCGACAGTTCGATCGCCTTCATGATGGCGTCGGCCGCCGCCTGGAATTTTTCGTCGCCGTTGCCGAGGAACTCGAGCATCATCGCGCCCGACCAGATCATGCCGATCGGATTGGCGATGTTCTTGCCGAAGATGTCCGGCGCCGAGCCGTGCACCGGCTCGAACAGCGACGGGAAGCTGCGGTCCGGATTCAGGTTGGCCGATGGCGCGATGCCGATGGTGCCGGTGCAGGCAGGGCCGAGGTCCGACAGGATGTCGCCGAACAGGTTCGAGGCCACCACGACGTCGAAGCGCTCCGGCGACAGCACGAAGCGCGCGCACAGGATGTCGATGTGGTACTTGTCCCATTTGACGTCCGGGTAGGACGGCGCCATCGCTTCCACCCGCTGGTCCCAGTACGGCATGCTGATCGAGATGCCGTTCGACTTGGTGGCTGAGGTCAGGTGCTTTTTCGGGCGGCTCTGCGCCAGGTCGAAGGCGTACTTGAGGATACGGTCGGTGCCCTTGCGCGTGAACACCGATTCCTGCAGCACGAATTCGCGGTCGGTACCGGCGAACATCTGGCCGCCCACCGACGAATACTCGCCTTCGGTATTCTCGCGCACCACGTAGAAATCGATGTCGCCCGGCTTGCGGTTGGCCAGCGGGCTGGGCACGCCCGGCATCAGGCGCACCGGGCGCAGGTTGACGTACTGGTCGAAGTCGCGGCGGAACTTGAGCAGCGACCCCCACAGCGAGATATGGTCCGGCACCAGGTCCGGCATGCCGGCGGCGCCGAAATAGATCGCATCCATCCCTTCCAGCTGCTGGCGCCAGTCGTCCGGCATCATCTGGCCATGCTTCAGGTAATAGTCGCAGTTGGCCCATTCCATGGTGGTGAACTCGAGGTCGAGGCCGAAGCGGCGGGCGGCGGCTTCCAGCACGCGCAGGCCTTCGGGCATCACTTCGTTACCGATGCCGTCGCCGGCGATCACTGCAATCTTCTGGGTCTTCATGGTGGTGGACTTTCTTTCCGACGTTGCGATGGTGAGCATGATATCGAATACGATCGAACATATAATCCATCATTTCGTGAATCAAAAGAACACGCAGCGTGAATAATATGCCGCTCCCCAGCAAATCGCTGCTGGAAGACCTGAATCTGTTCTGCACCGTGGTGCGCAAGCAGGGCTTTGCCGCGACCGCACTCGAGTTGGGCGTCTCGAACGCCTTCGTCAGCAAGCGCATCGCCGTGCTCGAGCAGGCCCTCGGCGTGCGCCTGCTGCACCGGACCACGCGCCGACTGGCCCTGACCGAGCACGGCACCGTGGTCCACCAGTGGGCGCAGCGCATCCAGGAAGACGTCGACCAGCTGGCGGAAGCGATCTCGCAGAAAGGCAGCGCGCCGCGCGGGCTGCTGCGCGTGTGCACCAGTTCGGGTTTCGGGCGCAACCGCGTCGGCCCGGCGATCTCGGCGCTGGCGCGCGCCTACCCCGATCTTGAAGTGCAGCTGGAACTGCTGGACCGGCCGGTCGACCTGGTCGCCGAGGGCTTCCATCTCGACATCCGGGTGGGCCAGGTGCAAGAGCCGCACCTGATCGCGCGCCGCATTGCCGCCAACCAGCGCGTGCTGTGCGCGGCGCCGGCCTACCTGGCGCGCAAGGGCATGCCCGCCGAACTGGCGCAGCTGGCCCAGCACGAGTGCATCGTGATCCGCGAGCGCGACCAGGATTTCGGCCGCTGGAAGCTGGCCGGCCCGGACGGCGAAGACACCGTGCGTGTCAAAGGCGCGCTGTCGACCAACAACGGCGAGCTGGTGCACCAGTGGGGAATCGACGGCCACGGCATCATCCTGCGCTCGATCTGGGACGTCGGCCACAGCCTGGCCGACGGCAGCCTGGTGCGGGTACTGCCGGCATATCACCAGCCGGCCGACGTCTGGGCGATCTATCCGGCGCGGCTGGGGACCACGGCCAACGTGCGCGTGTGCGTACGCTTTCTGGAGGAATGGCTGGGCGCACGGGCGGATGGCTGACCGAACGCGCAGCATGGCCACCCGGATGCACAAGGCCCCGCGGTTTGCCAGCCACGCAAATCCTGCGTACACTGCTGCCGTCATCTCGCACGAGATGACACAACGCTAGGGGTCCTGCGTCGTCGTTACCGGCGCGCGGGTGAGACATACCCTTTGAACCTGATCTGGATAATGCCAGCGAAGGGAAGCTCGAACAGCCTGCGCGCGCGCCGCCTCGCATCCGTTTTCCTTCTCTCCGCTGGATCGCCAGTCCTTGCAGCGACCGGGAGTGAGTGAACCTTGAACATCATCGTGTTGGGCGCCGGCGCGGTCGGCACCGCGTCGGCCTGGTACCTGCGCCAGGCCGGCCATGACGTGACCGTACTCGAACGCCAGAGCGGACCGGCGCAGGAGACCAGCTTTGCCAATGGCTGCCAGATCTCGGTGTCGCATGCGGAGCCGTGGGCGAATCCTGCCAGCCTGCTCAAGGTATTGCGCTCGCTCGGGCGCGAAGATGCGCCGCTGCTGTTCCGCCTGTGCGCCGATCCGCTGCAATGGCGCTGGTGCCTGCAGTTCATCAGTGAGTGCCGGCCGGCGCGCGTCGCGGCGAACCTGCGCCGGATCGTCGCGCTCGCCGACTACAGCCGCCGCAGCCTGCAGGCCCTGCGTGCCGAAACCGGCATCGAATACGACCACCTGGAACGCGGCATCCTGCATTTCTATACCGACCAACGGGAGTTCGACAACTCCTGCGCGGCGGCGGCGGCGATGCGCGCACTGGGCTGCCCGCGCATGACGATCGACGCCGACGAGGTCGTGCGCATCGAGCCGGCCCTGCGCGCGGCACGCCCGCGGCTGGTGGGCGGCGACTTCACGGCCAGCGACGAATCGGGTGACGTCTACCGGTTCACGACCCAGCTTGCCGCCCGCAGCGCGGCTGCCGGCGTCCGCTTTGCCTATAACACGACGGCGACCCGCCTGCTGGCCGAGGCAGGAAAAATCACCGGCGTGGAAGTCATCGACGGCGCGGGGCGGCACCAGGTGCTGCGTGCCGACGCCTTCGTCGTCGCCCTCGGCAGTTTCTCCCCTGCCCTGCTGGCACCGCTCGGCATCCGGCTGATGATCTACCCGGGCAAAGGCTATTCCGCCACCTACCCGATCGCCGATGCCGGCGCGGCACCGACTGTGTCGCTCACCGACGACGGCCACAAGCTGGTCATGTCGCGGCTCGGATCGCGCCTGCGGGTGGCCGGCACCTGCGAGTTGAACGGTTATTCGCGCGAACTGAACATGGTGCGCTGCGAAGCGATCACGCGCCGCGTGCGCGCCCTGTTCCCCGACGCCTGCGACTATGACCAGGTGCGCTACTGGGCCGGCCTGCGGCCGCTGACGCCGTCGAACCTGCCGTATGTGGGCAGGACGCGCCATCCCAACCTGTACCTGAATACCGGCCACGGCACGCTGGGCTGGACCATGGCTTGCGGCTCGGGCCGGATGCTGGCCGATATCGTCTCGGGCCGCACGCCGGACATCGAGGCATAAAACGGAACACTCATTCCCACCAGCTGAACAGTCCGCGCCGGCGCGGCTTGCTACACTGGAGATGTCAAATTGACCATCCCGAGGAATGCCATGCGACCCTTCACCTTGTTTCTGGCTACGACCGCGCTCGCCGTCGCCATGCCCGTGCTGCATGCCGCGCCAACTGCCGACTGGCCGAGCTATAACCGCACCGTCGCCTCCGAACGCTTTTCGCCGCTCGACGCCATCAAGCCGGCGAATGCGGGCGCCATGAAGATCGTGTGCAGCTACGATACCGGCGAATCGACCGGCTTCCAGTCCGGGCTGGTGCAGGTCGACGGCGCCCTGTTCGCCACCACCGAGCACGACACCTTTTCCATCAATCCGGACACGTGCAAGCTGAACTGGCGCATGCACGAGGATTTCAAGAACAGCTACCTGGGCGCCCAGCGCGGCGTCGCCATCGAAAACGGCCGCGTGTTCCGCGGCGCGTCGAACGGCTCGGTCTATGCGTATGACGAGAAGACCGGTGCGCGCCTGTGGCATACGCAGATCGCCGACCAGGACAAAGGCGAAACCGTACCGGCCGCGCCGATCGTATGGAACGGCCTGGTCTTCATCGGCAATGCCGGCGGCGACAACCGCGGCGTCAAGGGACGCATGTACGCCCTCGACGCCGCGACCGGCAAGATCGTCTGGGAGTACTACCTGGTGCCGAAATCGGCCGCCGACCCGACCCGCGGTCCGCAGGGCAGCGGCGCGCCCCCGGCCGCGACCTGGAACAATGCCCCCGGCGTGGAAATCACCGGCGGCGCCACCTGGACCTCGTATTCGCTCGATCCCGCCAGCGGCGAACTGTACGTCCCGGGCGGCAATCCGGCGCCCGACTTCGCCAAGCACCTGCGCAAGGGCGAGAACCTGTACGCCGGCTCGGTCGTCGTGCTCGATGCCAAGACCGGCGCCTACAAGCGCCATTTCCCGATCGTGCCGGAAGACTTCCACGACTACGACGTCTCGTCGGCCCCGGCGCTGTTCACCGCCCGTAACGGCACCGACATCATGGCCTTGAGCCCGAAGGACGGCTTCCTTTACGCCTTCGAGCGCAAGAGCGGCAAGCGCCTGTACCGGCTGCCGATGACCACCCAGTTCAACACGGGCGCCCCGCTGTCGCCCAAGGGCACGCGCTTCTGCCCCGGCACCCAGGGCGGCTCCGAATGGAACGGGCCGGCCTACGACATGGCGCACGACGCCGTGCTCAGCGGCCAGGTCGACTGGTGCACGACCGTGCGCGTCGACGGCGATGACAAGATCGCCTCGGTGTCGAGGGGCCAGGCCTGGTCCGGTTCATCGAAGGACGGCTTCGGCAAGAACGACCCGAAAGCCAGGTGGGGCGGCTGGCTGACCTCGGTCGATGCCATCACCGGCAAGCAGCACTGGCGCTTCAAGGCGCCGAATCCGATCATCGGCGCGGTGACCCCGACCGCAGGCGGCGTGGCCTTCTTCGGCGACATGGGCGGCAACTTCTATGTCATCGACAGCGCTAGCGGCAAGGTGTTGTGGAAGCGCGCGCTGGGCGGCGCCGTCAGCGGCGGCGTGATCACCTACGACACTGGCGCCGGACAAAAGGTGGCGGTGAGTACCGGCCTGCAGTCGAAGATCTGGCCGACGCCGAAGGCGACGGCGCAGATCCAGGTGCTGGCGGCCGAGTAGCCGGGTGTTTTCCTGCGCGGCGGCCGTGCAGGACCCGGCTGGCGCTTTTGTTCCTCGCCGTGCGTCGTGTCGGCGTGATCTCCTACACGACGACGGCTCAGCATTGCCTATGCTGCAGCGCAGCATCGTGTGACACTGGCACAAACACAAGGACTCAGCGCCTGAAGGGAGCCAGATGATGTTACATACGATGCTGGACGCATGGTCGTCCTTCGCCCTTTCCCCGTTCGCCCCGGCCCGCGCATCCAGCGGCGGGGCATTCACCGCCGACCGTTACCACGGCCACGCCCGATCCTTGCGCTACAAGCTGTTCGTGCCGGGCGGGCATGGCGGCGGTCCGCTGCCGCTGGTCGTCATGCTCCACGGCGGCGGCCAGGACGCCGACGATTTCGCCCTCGGCACCGGCATGAACGAGCTCGCGCAGGAAGCCGGCTGCCTGGTCGCCTACCCCGAGCAAGCGGCCGACGCCAACTGGAGCCGCTGCTGGAACTGGTTCGACGACGGCCACCACCAGCGCGGCCGGGGCGAACCTGCCCTCATCGCCGGCGTCGTGCGCAAGGTCATGGCCGAGCACGCGGTCGACCGGACGCGCGTGTACGTCGCTGGCCTGTCCGCCGGCGGCGCCATGGCGGTCATCCTCGGCAGGACCTATCCCGATCTGTTCGCCGCCGTCGGCTGTCACTCCGGCCTGGCCTACGGCAGCGCCACCGACCACTATGGCGCAATGCTGGCCATGCGCGACGGCGCCGCCGCGCCGGCACCAGTGCGCGGAAATGCACCGTCCGGCGTGCCGACGATCGTCTTCCACGGTGACCAGGACAGCACCGTGCATCCGAATAACAGCGCCGGCGTGATTCAGCAGACCATCGATGCCTACACGGCGCAAATGCCGCGCGGACGGCTCGCGCTGTCGTTGTCGCAGGAGCGCGGGGAAATGGCCGGCCGCGGCTTCACCCGGCACGTCCACAAGGGTCCCGCGGGGAACATCCTGGCCGAGCACTGGACGCTCGACGGCGTCGGCCACGCCTGGTGCGGCGGCAACCGGCGCGGCAGCTATACCGAAGCGGGCGGCCCGGACGCCAGCCGCGAGATGCTGCGCTTTTTCCTGCGCCACCGGTGCGCGGGGTTACGCGGCGAGCTGGATCCGGTCGAACCCGCGGTCACCGTGCAGCCGGTTTGACGGAACGCGGACCGGCGCCTCGAGCACGGCCGCCGGCCGTTGATGGCGGGGTGCCGTCCGGCCTTTCTTTGCCTGTCGGTTAGTTGCACTCCTTGGATCGGACTCGCCCCGCAATGTGCGCCAACAACGGCCGCCCTGCGCGTCAAGGCCAGTGTCGCGCCGACAGCAAGCGGACCTGGGCTCGTGAAAAACCGCATAAGGATGTGCACATTCGGTCGTTCATTTTTGTAAGGGACGCGGTTAAGGTGGGTTTTCCCCCATCCACCAGGACCGTCATGACCGAAGCCCTCTCGCCAAGCCGCGCCGCGGCGCCCTGTTGCAGCCCCGCCGACCTCCCCGCGCCGGCGGCGCGTCCCATCTACCTGGACTACGCGGCCACCACGCCGGTCGATCCGCGCGTCGCCCAGAAGATGCTGGTCTACATGACTGAAAAATTCGGCAACCCGGCCAGCACCTCCCACGCTTTCGGCCAGGACGCCGCCTTCGCGGTGGAACGCGCCCGCACCCAGGTCGCGGCCCTGATCGGCGCACGCGCCGGCGACATCGTCTGGACCTCCGGCGCCACCGAATCGAACAATCTCGCCATCAAGGGTGCAGCGCACGCCAACCGCGCCAAAGGCCGGCACCTGGTCACGGTGGCGACCGAGCACAAGGCGGTGCTCGACACCATGCGCCGGCTGGAGGGCGAAGGCTACGAAGTGACCTACCTGCAGCCGCAGGCCAGCGGCCTGGTCGACCCGGCCGCCTTCGAGGCGGCGCTGCGGCCGGATACCATCCTGGCCTCGGTCATGCTGGTCAACAACGAGATCGGCGTGATACAGCCGGTAGCGGCACTCGGACGCATCTGCCGCGCGCGCGGCATCCTGCTGCACGCCGACGCGGCGCAGGCGGCCGGCAAGATGCCGGTCGACGTCGAGCAGCTGCAGGTCGACCTGCTGTCGCTGAGCGCCCACAAGCTGTACGGCCCCAAGGGCATCGGCGCGCTGTACGTGCGCAGCGACCCGCAAGTCCGGCTGGAGGCGCAGATGGACGGCGGCGGGCACGAAAAGGGCCTGCGCTCCGGCACGCTGCCGAGCCACCAGATCGTCGGCATGGGCGAGGCCTGCGAACTCGCGCGCCTGGAACTGGCTGGCGAAACATTGCGCATCGCGGCCTTGCAGGAACGCCTGCGCAGCGGCCTGGCGGCCCTGCCCGGCGTGCGCTTCAACGGCGACCTGGCGCAGCGCATTCCGCACAACGTCAACGTCAGCTTCAGCGGCGCCGGCGGACTGGCGGACAAGCTGCCCGGCATCGCGGTGTCCGCCGGCTCCGCCTGCAATTCGGCCAGCGCCGCACCCTCGTACGTGCTGCGCGCGCTCGGCCTGAGCGATGCGCAGGCGCGCAATGCGGTGCGCATTTCGCTGGGCCGCTATACCGGCGCCGCCGACGTCGATTACCTGCTGCGGCAATTGCGGCTGGCGCTGCGCTAGGGTAAGCGAGACCGCTTCGCGGAGCGCTGGGTGTCCTTGTCTGCGCGAGACGTTCAGTCACTCGCCCTGCGCCACGTCGATCAGCTGTTGCCGCAGCCAGCGATGCGCCGGATCCTTCGTCTGGTAATCGTGCCACTGCATGCACACATGCAGTATCGGCATCTCCACGCGGGCGTCGAGCATACGTAGCGGCAGTGCTGCACGCTGTCGCGTGCCATGTTGCTGGCTTCGAAGTGGCGCTCAGCTACCGTCGGCTCGGCGGTCCCGCCCATATGGGTGGCAACGTGCGCGCAGCGCAGGAAAGTGTCCATGTCGAGGGTCTCACCCACCTCGGTATTCCCCTCCCATACGACGCAGCTGTATGTGTCCTGGAACAACAGCTCATGCGGATGCCCGGGATCGAGATAATGGTCCGGCACGCTCGACAGGTCGATATCCCCCGCCGCAGCAAGTAGCCGCTGTTGTCGATCTGCGGACACAGTTCGGTACCACGATCGTCAGTGCGCAGACGCTGGGCTGTCACGCCGGCGATCCGCTCTCCCCCTGAGCGAACAGCATCTGACGCGATTACTCGAAGCCCAATCGGCCCGCTTGGAAGCAAGGCTTTCCACGCAAGCATTCTCGACCAAGTTGAGGACCATCAATTTCCAAATAAATTTCCTCTTGGCATGATCCGCCGTGTCTATGCTGATCAAGGTTTCAAAGACAAGTCAAGGCAGTCGTGGGTTTTTGCTCGATCGACTGCCCCAGCCAGCATCATACGGATGCGTCGCTTCAAGACATTACCAGGGTGACTGAATGACGAAGTGCGCCAACTGCGGCACGCAACACGATGGCAGCGCCAAATTCTGCAAGTCTTGTGGCAAGTCGCTCGCGCAAGCGGTACCGGCCCATGAACAACTCGTCGCATCGAGCAACTGCCCGGCCTGTGCCAGTGCCGTCGCGCCGCATGTGCGGTTTTGCAAGACGTGCGGTACGGGGCTGACGGATCGCGTGGCGGCGGCCGTCGAGCCTGCCGTGAGCGTCGCCGATTTCAGCGGCATGCTTGCTGGCCGTCCGGCCCACGACAGCGTATCAGCTGGCCGGGTGGTACCAGACGGGCCGACAACCGCAGCTTCGCTGTCAGCAGGCCCCGGCGTGGATGCCGTGACGCAGGCGCGGGCGCGGGCGACCCCTGCGGCCTGCACGGCGCCTGCCAGCACGCCCCCAGTCGATGTGGCGCCTGTTGTGACGCCCTCGGTCGATGCCGCACCAATCAGCACGCCGCCGACGTCCGTATCGGCGCACAACGCCAGGACAAGGGGCTCGCCTTCCCTTATAGCCGGTACCACTGCAATCGTGCTGGCAAGCCTGGTTGGCGCCGGTACGTATTGGTGGAGCGGTTCGCACAAGTCGACAGATACCGCACCGCAAGCCGATGCCGCCGTGCTGCAGACGCCGGCGCCAGTGCCCGCGCCACGAGCTGCACCGGCCGAACCCGTGTCGCCGCCAGCGCCCGAGCGTTCCACATTCTCGGGCGCCGATGCGCCGGCACCGCCTCAAGCACCCGCCGCCACATCCCCACAATCGGACCGCCCCGTGGCAACGCCTGCGGAAGAAGCCTTCGACGTGCCTCGTACCGGCAAGCCGGCACAGCCGAAGTGGGCCGCACCCGCGCCGCGCCCGCAAACCCGGCCAGCATTGCAGTCCGCCCGATCCAATAGCTTGCACGACAAAGTCGCGACCATGCTGAGCAAGGGAGACGGCTATATCGCAAACCAGCAATACGACAAGGCCGTGGCCACCGGTGAGAGCGTGCTCGTGCTCGATCCGGACAATGCTGCGGCGAAGGCGCTGATCAGACAGGCAAAAGCCCGGCAACTCGACGCCCTGAAATCGGGGACATCGTTGGATTGAGAGGAGAGAAACATGACTCGAAGCAAAGCAGTATGCGGCGTGGTCGCCGTCGCCTTGACGGTGGCCGGATGTGCGTCGCCCAATTCTGGTGGCACCGGCACGGACCAGTCCAGCACCAACGACACGGCGGTACGTTGCGCACTGCTGGGCGTCGGCGGGGCGATCCTGGGCGCGAAGATCAGCGGGAAGAACGGCGCACTGAAGGGGGCGGCGCTCGGCCTGGCGACGTGCGCCGTGATCGAAGTCGCTACGCGCCGCACGAAAACCGCGGCCGAGGTCGAGCAGCAGTACCGCGTGGCCAACCGCAACCAGCTGCCGCCGGAAGCAAAGATCGACGCCTTCTCGACCGTCGTGTCACCAAACGGTGTAGTAAAGGCCGGTGACGCAATCAGAATCGAGTCGACCGTGCGTGCTGTTTCCGGTCGCTCCCAACCGGTGCGGGAAGTCAAGGAAATGCTGGTCGCCTACGCCCCCGATGGCCAGGAGTTCAAGCGCGGCGAGAAGCAGCTCAACGACGTGACCGGCAGCGGCGAATACGTCAACAGCTTCACGCTCAAACTGCCAGCCAGTGCGCCCCAGGGCGCATACCGCATCGAAACGACGGTTTTCCTGAACGGCAGCCCGGTCATCAAGCGCGACACCAGCATGCAGGTGGCATTTGCCGGCACGTCGCCCGCATACGCCATGCTCGATCGCCAGGTCCTGGCACCGTCGGGACACACCGCATACCCAGTAACGATGGAGGGGCATCCATGAACCAGACAACGAGCGCAGTACCCAATACCAGCACCAACGCCTTGTTGCGCGCGTCCGAGGCCATCACGAACTGGCGTGCACTGGCAGCCACGCTGTCGGGAGGTGTCGTGGCCTTGATGTGCATGGCACTGACCAGCTGGATGATGCGCACCAGCGTGCTTCTCGGATTCCTGCTCATGGTCGTCACGCTTGTCGTCATCTCGATCGCCTACTCGACGGTGGGCATCATCCTGATGCGCTCGGCACAAGGGCGTGACGTGACCGTCATGGATGCGCTTCTGCAGGCGACGTTCAGCGTGCACCGATTGTTTGGCGTCGGGATCCTGCTGATGCTGCTGGTACTGGGTGTCTTTCTCGCGGCGTTATTGGTCCTGTTCGTCTGCAAGATCCCTGGGCTGGGAACGCTGCTGTTCGCCATTACCTATCCCGTGCTGGCCGTGGTCTTCGGCGTGGCGGTGCTTGCGTACTATCTCGGTGCTTTGCTGGCCTCGCCCGCGATCTGGGAAGGCAATTCCGCGTTCCAGACCATTGCCCGTGTGATTGCCATCATGCGGCGCCGCCTGCTGTCGGTGACCGTCAGCGTGCTGATGCTGATCGTGCTTGTCTGCGTGCTGGGCAGTATCGTGGGGTTCGTCTTCGGGATCGGCAACGCGCTGGCGCTCGGCATGTCGTCCGCGGTGCACATTCCGGTGTTCAGCGGCCTGAGCTTGCTGCCGCAACTCTTTTCGCTCGGCGGCGCGCAGGGTTTCGAGAATCCTTATGCTGACATCGGCGCCTACACTGCATCGATGACATTCGGTATGGGCCTGTTGTTCACGCTCGGCGCCATCGTTCCCTTTCTGACGCTCATCAATGGCAGCTGCATCATCTATCTGCAGGCAGTCAACGGGCTCGACATCGGCGACGCCGAAGGACAGTTGCGCGCCGGCGTGGAAGAAGCCAAGCGCCGCGCCAAGGAAGCACGCGAACGCGCCAGCAGCAAGCTTGAAGAATCGAAGCTGGCGATGGTACCGGCAGCGAGCGCGGCCGCAGCCATGCGCACCTGTTCCCATTGCCATTCGCCGCTCGCCATGGATGACCAATTCTGCGGCGAATGCGGCGCCAAGAACGCGCTGTGACGATGCCGTGGCGACAAGGTTAGTGTTCGCGGGCGGTTCTCCACTCGCTTGTTTATCTGGGTGACAGCATGAGCTACGAATTCAACCCCGACAATCCCAGCTTCGAGCTGCCGAACCCTTACAAGGTCGAGAACGTGTCGCTGTTCACTTCCGGCGGCGCGATGCTTGCCGCCGGCCTGGCAATTGTGCTGATCGTGCGCGACCGTCTCGGTCATGGCGTGAACGGCGGCCTGCTCGGCGTGGTCGCCATCGCGGTGTCGCTGATGCTGTTCGGGACCTGGTTGTTTGCGACAGCGTTCACGCAGTTACGCTTCTTCTTCGGGCGCAACCGCCCCGTCAACTTGCATTGGGCCGAAGAAGTCGCGCATGGCAAGGGCGGCGACAGCAAGCCATCCCAGGCTCTGAAGGAGACGATGCGGCAAAACTCCCTGACATACGATGAGCCGCACGGCGCACTCAACGGATTGCTGTATTCATGGCTGCCGCACCTGATCTTCGCTCCCAAGCGCATCCAGGAAAACGCACAGGCGCAATTCCATAACTTCCTGGCGCTGGCCGCGACCTTGGCAAGTTTCAGCGTGTGCTGGCTGCTATTCGGGCAAGCCAGGGCCAGCGGCTGGATCGGCATCGCGTATGCGGCGTTCAGCCTTCCCTTGATCCTGCGGCCGATGGTCGCGCAGACGCATGCGTCGAATGGCCAGGTCGCGGGACGCGTGGCTGTTGGGCAGAAGTGGCTGGTCACGCTGATCTTGCTGGCGGTCCTTGGCCCGGTGGTGCTGGCGATGGCGCGTAACGCCTTGCCCGATATCGGCAGCTTTTCGATCAACGGCTCGCTGCTGGTCGCGCTATTGGCGGCGCTGGCCGGGTGCGCGGTGTTCGGGCTGGCGCTCAAGAATCAGCTGCAAGCTCCCCCGCAGTCGGTCGGTGTCGCGCGCGTCGCCGATACCGTGACCATGAACGCCCATCCGAACAAGCTGCTCGAGGAAATCGATCGCGTCATGATGGCGCGCTGGTACCAGAACATTCCGAACCGCCGCTATGCGCGCCGGCCGCCCGAGATCCACGGCCAGCAAGGCCGCTTTGACGCGGAACTGTTCGAGGAGACCCAGCCGCGGCCGCAAGCGAATCGCACGGTTGCCAGGCTGGCCGATGCGTTCGCCTTACCTCAGTTCCGCTGGCTGGCCGCGCTGTCGGCACTGGCAACCATGTACATGCTGGCCGGCACCCTCTTCGCGGTCGAGACCGTGAACCATCTCCTCGATGGCGAGCCGGTATCGTCGACCATGAGCCAGGCGACGAGCATGCTGGCGGTCGGCGAATTCTGCCGCAAGGCGGCGCATGCATTATGGGGACGGTTCGACTTCGTATCCGAGCTCGTCTGGGTAGAAATCAGCGGCAGTTTCGAATCGGCGCGCCTGAACGTCGGCAATCAGCTTGCGGGCAATGTGCAGACCTCGAAGAACGTGATCAACGTGGAAAGCATGACCATGCGCGTGTGGGTTTCGGAAATCGACTCGGTCATTTTCGGGAAGAATGCGTGGCGCCAGCTGATCGGCATGCGCGGCATGCCGCAGCGCGCCGAGGAACTGGCTGGCGTGCTGAAACTGTTCGGTGAGACGCGTTCGATGGTTGTCGCACCGACGTCCGCCAGTGACCTCGACCGCGCGCAGCGCATAGGTGCCATGGGCAAACTGGTCGACGACCAGGCGACCGATGCCCGTGGCCAGCAGGAACTGCGCGCGCAGCAGGCGCAGGTGATCGCGATCGCCCGCCCTGCAGAATGCCACCACTGCGGCGCCGCCCTCGACGACGACGCGCGTTTTTGCGGCGACTGTGGCTTACCAGTGACCACACCGGCCTGATGGGAATCGCGCCAGGCCACCAGCGTCTTCGAGGCTCCGTGCTTCATGAACCATCATCGTTTTCACAGTGTATGGTCTCCGGATGAGCATCACCTCTGCCGCCGGAGAGTTCCCACCCATGCCGTCACGCCGACGCTTGAAGTCCTATCAAAAATGCGCGACAAAACAAAAGGCCAGCCGAGCGCTGGCCTGTCATTGTTGCGCTCGGATGCGGGGCCAAGTCAGCATCACGAGGTCATCGATCCTTGACCCGGCAACAACAGCCATCAGGCTCGAATTAACTTTACCGCGACCACGATTCATGCTTTCCTTGCGTGGCTCACCTGCACTTGGCCGCAATGTCGTTAGCCATGCCGATCAGCCTGGCAATTTGTCCATCAACAGTGCTGCCGACATCGTCCCCGTGCCCGCGACAGTAACAATCAGGCTCGCTCCCATCTGCGCTATATCGACGGGATCGATCTCGGGCGACGTGTAGGCCGCACTGCTCGCTTTCTCGGCCACGTAGACGGAGCGCTCGTACAGCTCTTTCGCCACTTCTTTCTCGAGTGCCGACAGCCCTTGGCGCGACGTCGCCCACCCTGCGGTCGCCTTGCCTCCAACGGCGGCGGCCATCGCCGCAATCTGGCCGAACATGCGCTTGCGCAGTGCCACATCAGCATTTTTCCAGGCTTGTTCCGCCTTGAGGATGTGGCTCGTCAGTTCAGCAGGTGCCGGTCAACAGCGAATACTGGCACGATACTTCCGCGAAAGTCAGCGAATTCAACCCAGTGCACGGCGTGCTGCTTGCGCCCGCCACCCCGGCAGCCTTGGAAGCCCTCCTGTGCCGGCTGCAGCGGCAGCGGCACGGGCACCGGCTCGAGCGGCCTTGGAGGCGCCGGCCATTGACCGGTTCACCTTGCCAGAGATCGATCTGGAAGATCACCGCAACCGTTCGGGCTTCTGGAAAGAAGCCGTACTCATAGGATAAGAACTTATCGCGAAGCTTTTGCAGAACCAGAACGTCCGAAAACTACGTTCGTATGTGGCGCTCGCCCCCCGCAGATTTGTTCTGGCCAATCCGAACCAGATGCGGAAAGTTAAGGCCGAACTGTTAGCATGCATGCAGTGCGATGAAGCGTCTCGGACTAAGGCGCGTCGCCAGGTTTATAACCCAAAGTTTCAGCGCTCACGATGGTTGGCGAAGTGGGCAGTCTTAACGACAGGTTGATCAAGGAAACGAGTGGTTGGAAGATGACGGCGGTACAGTCTCCGGTATCGGTTTTCTCTTGGCAAACGCGGGCTTGCACGGCCCTGATACAGGTTACCGCATTAGGGTTGGATAGACAGTTGAGCCGGTTCCTGGCGGGGGAGCTCGGCAGGCTCCCTGATGGAATAGCGACCAAACTTATCGCTTTTGGAGGTAAATACATATATTCAATGCGAATATTTTCATACGTGATAGGACTCCCAAACGGCAATTTCCCATTTACCCCATCAAAAACTGCGTTCTTGCGCGCAGTATTAAGGGCGCTCCCATCGACAAAGGAAATGTTTGCTGCCGCATGCGCGGCTCTCCGAGTAACTTCCGTTAACGTATTGAACATATACATCGCCCGAGAGAATTCGATAATTCCGAAAACCACCATAAAGAATATCATTGCAACAAAAGCGAATTCAACAGCAGTCGCGCCAGATTCTTTTTTCTTTTTCCTGAAGTCATCTCCTTGCCGAAAGTCATTAATTTCCAACATAGTAACTCCTTCCGGTGGCGTGTATCGGTATTTCAACAGCTCCGGCAGCGCTGCCAAAAGCAGATGAAAAAGCAGTGAAAAAAGGATCCTTCACCGTCATTTTAATATCGACGGAAATCATCGTTGGCAAGGGAGTGGCACTATTGGTAGCACACTTCTGCTCATCACAGTAAACTGCGACAGATGGCGTATCGACGCCGCCGGGATTGAGTTCCGCCATTTCGGCAGTCGCCAAGCTCATCGCGGCCATTACGATGCATGGGTCCTTATAAATTAATAACGTGCACTGAATTTTCATTTCTGTAGGACTCGAAGCAGCGACGAACCTGGCTGCATCCTGTGCAGCCTTCTGTGCAACGCTATAGTGCCAAACAAAACGGCCAAAAAACAATGACGCTACGAGCAAAGGAATGAGTATGACTCCCAGCACGGCAACTAATTCGATCGCTGCCGCCCCGCCTGCGTTTCGTCGTGGTTGACGGTATATGCTTCTCATTGCATTACCTCTACTGTACTTGAAAGCTCTTCGTGTAGGGTGACACCCGCGAATTCTGCATAAATTCCGTTCGTATCAGCCTGCACAGTCATGAAGAATCGTCCTATCGCAACTACTTTTCCGGGCGAATCGGGAGCTAAACACTCAAGCAATGGCACGTTGAGCACTCGCCTGAACTGTACTCCGGGATAGTTAGTCGGCGGCCCGTTCACCTGGGTAAAATAGGGTGACCGATACGCACCCTTTGAGTCTTTCGGGTAGCTTGATAATCCCGGGTTAGTGGCGTACAACGAATTCCATGTAGCAGATGTCGCGTCGAATGGCAGATAACCTTGCGGTGGCTCGATACCCCCTGCGGTATAGGATGACCATGGAACTGCCTGTGCGAACGTCCACAGCGGTCCGTAGCTTCCTGATGTTTGAGCGACAGGCGGAACAAGATCGGCTACTGTCTCGATACGGTTGGACGATATCGATTCCTTTGCTACCTGACGACCTGGACTGGCCATCCAGTTGTTGCTGGCGTAGGTAAACTGTTTGACGTTCGAATCTGGCGGGGCTGCTGTCGAGTTGCATGGGCCGCTGGGCAAATCAAAACGGGAGTTGAGATGGCCGGCGAACTGAGCGAACGGGAAGTTCTTTTGCAGATTGACGGTTTCCCCAACTACTTTCGGAAGTCCAACTTTGCCGGTGCATACGGACGATGCAATAATATCTGTTGAGAAATTCCCGCCCTTTGGGGGCAAGCTGACTGGATCGACGGTATAACTTACCCCAGTCGTCGTGTTGGGGCTGAGTTTCATGATGTTATAGCTAATGCCACGTCGAAATCCATATTCGGTTAACTCTACGAGTCCGTTAGCCGTTCTATCCTTAAATGGCTCGGAAGCGTTTCTCGACATTGCGCAGATTGCAAATGGCATGAGTTTGATGTACGGTCTTCCAGCGACTGTCGTATGTGATATATACACCGGCTGAAATGCACCCAATATCTTTATGAGAATTAGCCCTACTTTTCCATAAACGGAATTCAAATCGTTCGTATCCACTTTCACATAGGCGACACCGGCTGGCGACAATTTAGCAGCTTGAGCATTCATCCACCCTCCGCCATCCAGCGACTTGGCGAACTGGATAGCAGTGTCAGAAAAATTCATCAGGCGGTTGTATTCATAGCGAGGCCTCGTCGTCGTGACGTCTCCACTTTCCACGACAAAGCGTGCAGCTTCAATCGCATCGTCAATTCCGGCGCTTGTACCATTGAGTTTTTTTGCCGCGGATATAGCCATGGCATCCGCTACGGACTGCATTTCTACTTTTCTGTTATAAATTCGCCCCAACTCAATAGATAAAGCCAGGAAACCGATGAGCACAGGCAACAGTAGAATGGTCATGATTGCTATCGCACCACGCTGCTGGCTTGACTTGGACTGGGCAATCTTGAAAACTGACCCGCCGCCTCTTTTGCCAGACATGACATGCACTGATTTTTTGTCCGTTTCTCTCATCGACATTCCTCGCATGTATGATGAAAACATATTGCGAAGTCGCAATTGTCTAGAATAAAATACTAGTACATGCAAATACTGTGGGTTTGAGTTGGAACAATCCGGCCAGCCGCTTTTTTATCAGGCACTACAGTTGCTTTTGAACTGATACTCGGGTCCGTTGTGCGATCCTGGCTATTGGTCCTGACAAGCTGCGTGGTTGTCGTACCAGTCTTTGGACTGGAGTCATCCACTGTTGGGTTTGGCGCGTTTGTGTACAGCCTCTGTTCGCCTGCCTGGTCCACTAGCTCCACAGGGGCACCGACCAGGTCAGTGTCGAAGATGTACAAGTGTGGCTCGTGCCTCGTAGAGTCGACCGCTGCGGTTGCCGATCGTTACGGTCGCACCGGTGCCATTGTCCGGCTCTGTCTACGACGGGGCGTACCGGGGCAACGTCGTTGCCGCCGATGTCCAGAATTCGAAAGTCATGGCAGACGTCACTGAGATCGACCATAACGTACCTGCCCTCGGTGGTACTGGTGAGGCAACACTGTTCGGCATCGATGAAAGCCTTCCGGCCTGCCCTCGCAAGCGAGAAGCCGGTCTCGCACCCTCGGGGATCGGTGAACTCAATGCGGTCGTCGTGCTGCAGGCGTGAACGCCGATGTCCGGCACCCCTTCCACGGCCGGCGACGTCGGCGAGCGCCTGCTGGCCCTGGCCGCCGCATGCAGCGCCGGCCTGTTGGTGATGGGCTGTTACGGCCACTCGCGGTTCAAGGAACTGCTGCTCGGCGGCGTCAGCCGGACCGTTTTGAAAGACATGACGCTGCCGGTGCTCCTGGCCCATAAGCGGGTGGCGCCTGCGGATGTGCCAAGCGCTATCCGTGGATCCGATCAGCGATGCCCTCGTCGTGGCCAACCCGCCCGGACCACATGGCCCATGCCGCATGCGTTCGCATCTGCCGCCAGCATCGACACCCTGCCCGGCTGGCGCCGCGCAGGGTGTCGTCGGGCTATTCCCGCCGCTCCTTTCCCTCGCTCAAATCCGCGGCACGGGTGCTCGGCGGCGTGCCGTTCAGCCAGTAGTCACCGATCGCCCGCTCACGGAAGATGGCCGGGTTGTGCGAGGCCGCCGTGCGTGCGTTGCGCCAATGGCGGTCCAGGCGCCTCGACTCGCTGGTGGCGGAGGCGCCGCCGACCTCGAACAACAGGTTGCTGGCCTGCATGACGAGTTCGATCACCACCTGCTGGGCCTGGAAAGCCTGGATCTCGGTCGCCGCGTACAGGGCATCGTCGGCTGTGCCGGCGCGTGCCTGCTGCCATGCCTGCTCGAGCGCGCGCGCGACGCCGCCGACCAGGGTGTCGGCCGCATACGACAGGCTGGCGATGCGGCCGACCACGCGCTGCACGAGCGGATCGTGGCGCGGACTGGACTCGCCCGGCACGTCAAAGGCGCGGGTCTTGCGCTGCACGAATTCCACCGCGTCGCGCAGCACTGCGCGCCCGGCGCCGGCGATGCTGGTCAACAGGATCAGCTGCAGGAAGCCCTTGTGGTAGGACGGCTGCGGCTTGCCGTCGAAGCGCCGCACCACGTGCTCGTTGCGCAGGCGCACGTTATCGAACACGGTGGTGCCACTGCCGGTCATGCGCTGGCCGAAGCCGTCCCAATCGTCCAGGCGCTGCACCCCCGGCAGGTCTGCCGGGAAGGCCAGGCTGACGATCTGCTCGCCGTCCAGCGCGGTGGCCACGATCCAGTCGGCGTAGATGGTGCCGGTGCTGTAGAACTTCTTCCCGTTCAGCAGCCAGCCCTCGCGATCCGCGGTGCGGACGATCGTGGTACCGATGGTGGTCGAGGCGCCCTGCTCGGCCATCGCGTAGCCGATCAGGGCCCCCTGCGCCACCTTCGGGAACCAGAACGCGCGCGTGGCCTCGTCTTCGTGGTTCAGGCGACTCTCGAGGAAGGAGAAATGCCCGCGCAACAGGTGGGAAATGTTCGAGTCGGCCGCCGCCAGTTCCAGCAGCAGCGCGAAGAACTGGGGCAAGCTTGCGCCCAGGCCGCCGTATTCCTTCGGAATGCGCAGCGCGCCGAAGCCGGCCGCGCGCAGCCACTCCACTTCTTCGTAGGGCAGGCGGCGCGCCTGCTCGCGCTCCAGGGCGCCGGCCGCGATGCGGGCGAACACCGGGCGAAAGCGCGCGGCCAGTTCCTCGTCCAGGGGCGCGCGGGGAGAAACCTCCGGTGCCGTGTTCATTGCCAGGTTCAGGCTCATGGTTCGTCTCCAGTCGCGAATCAGCGGAAGGCCACAGAGATGCCGCCGTAGACGCCGAAACCCTCGCCCGGGGCCGAGCGGCGCTGGTCGGTGCCGGCGTCGTTATACGCAGGCGATACGCTCGACACGTAGTGCTTGTCGGCCAGGTTGCGCAGGTCGAGGAAGACCTTCCAGCCGGCAGTCGGATGGTCGAAGCCGAGGCTGGCGTTGACGATACCGTAGCCGTGGGTCTTGAACGAGTTCGCGTAGTCGATGTCGATGCGCGAAGCGGCCTGCACGCTGAGCCCGGCGTAGAAGCCGCCCGGGTGCTCGTACTGCAGCTCCCCCTGATAGAAGCGCTTGGGCACGCCCGGCAAGGTGTTGTTGCCGAAGCGGGTGTCGCCGCGGAAGTAGAAGTCGTTCAGCGTGAAGGAATGGCGGGTCGACAGCTTGCCGCGGCCGCCGCCGTCCCACAGCTGCGATTCCAGTCCGGCCTCGACGCCCTGGTGAATGGTCGGGCTGGCATTCGACTCGGCCGTGATCGCTGCCGTGGTGGCGGACGCCGGCACGACCTCGACCGACAACAGCTCGTTGCGCACGCGCGCCCGGTACACGCTCAGGCTCCAGCTGGTCGCCGCCAGCTGGCCGCGGGCTCCCAGCTCGACGGTATTGGCCGCCTGGTCCTTCAAGTCCAGGCCGCGCCGCGCCAGCCCGGTGGCCGGACCGCTGGTGAAGGCCGGTGGCGTCGTCAGGAAGGCCCAGCTGTTGGGCGGTTCGATCGAACGGCTGACGTTGCCGAACACCTGGATGCCGCTGTCGAAGCCATAGCGCAGGCCGACGCGCGGCGCCAGCGCGCTGGTGGTCCGGTCGTAGGGCTCGTTCGTCTCGGGGGACACGACCTCGGTGGAGCGCTCGGTGCGGATCGCCGACACACCGGTGCTCAGCCACAGCTGCGGCGCCAGCTCGTAGTCGTTCCCGGCATGCAGCACATGGTCGGCGCCATCATATTCGGCGCGGCGCACCCGGGTGCCGACCGGCAGTGCGGCGGCCGCTCCGGACGGAATACGCACGGTGGTATCCAGCCAGCCGTCCAGGTGGCTGGTGGACAGGAAGCCGAGCTTCGTTTCGCTGCGGCGGCCGAACAGGGTGTCGCGCCTGCTGTAGTCGATCTTGACCGAGCCGTCATGGAAGCCCCAGCGGCCCGAGTTCACGCCCAGTTCCTGGTCGATCGGATAGTCGTGCCACACCAGGCCCACTTCGAGGCGCGAATCGCCGTCGATGTTCCAGGTGGTCTTGTTGGCCACCCACTTCGAGCCGGGCTGGCGCCGGTGCGCGTTCTGCGACACGGCGACCGGATTGGCCTGGCGCGGGTCCTGCTCGATCTGGGCCACCGTCAGCGCACCCGGCTGGTAATTGTCGGTCTGGCGCCAGCGGAAATAGAAGCGGGTCTGCACGTCCGGGCTGAACTTGTACCCGAGGTTGGCGATCAGGCCGCGCGACTCGCCTTGCGACAGCACCTGGAAGCCGTCGCGCTTGGCGTCGGTCGCGGCCACGTAGTAATCCCAGTCGCCGATCACCTGGCCCGAGCTCACCGCCAGCTTGCGGTAGCCGAAACTGCCGCCCTCCAGGCGCGCCTCGAACGGCGCCGCGTTCTGGCCGGTCTTCGTCACATAGTTGATGGCGCCGCCCAGCATCAGCGCACCGAGGTCGAAGGCATTGGCGCCGCGCAGCACCTCGGTGCGCGACAGGCCGAGCGGCTCGAACAGCTCGTAAGGGGTGCCGCCGGGCCCCGTCACCGGCAGGCCGTCGAACAGGAACAGCGTGCCGGAGCGGAAAAAGTTGGTGCCGCGGTTGATGGCCGAGCCGCGGATCGAGATCTTGATGCCGTCGGTGCCGCCGGCCGCCTGCGCGTACACGCCAGGCTGGAATGCCAGCACATCCTCGTTCGTGAACACGCGCCCCTTCTCGACCTGGGCGGCGTCGACCACGCTGACGCCGCCGGGAATGTCTTCCAGGCGCAGCCTGGCCTTGTCGGCGCCGCTCAAGGCCTGGCCGCGCACGTGGACGGTGCCGGCCAGTGTAGCGGCCCCGGCAGCGTCGGCTTCGGCCGGCACCGGGGCGCCGTCTTTGGCGGCGCCGTCGGGTGACGGCACCTCCACCCCGCGCACAGCGTCCGGCTGCGCGGTCGCAGGCAGCACCGGCAGGTCCGGGGCACCGGCGGATGCGCCCGCACTGGCCAGGCACAGCGCCGCAACGCCGGCGGCGATGGCGGTGCGCGCGAGCGCGTGTCGGAGGAAGTCGTCATGCACCAGGATCTCTTGCTTTTTCATTGTTCCAGCTTTCTGTTTCTGAGTTTACGGATGGGGTGAAAAAAGGTTGCAATGCGGATTCGATGATCGAGCGAACGTTAGCAACCGATGCAGCGGCGCACAAACAATCAAAAATGCGATGGATAGAAGCAAACGCGATATATCGTTTCTCCACGTGCGCTGCTTAGATTCAGCCCAATGCAGAGTTTTACTAACCATATTCGGAAGGATTCGTTGGCAAATCGCCATGAGTATTTAAGATGTGCAGCTTCACATCTGCAACGGAGAGCGATGAATGAATTTTCAGCAACTGCGTTACGTCCGCGAGGCGGTTCGAAACAACCTGAACCTGACCGAGGTGGCGGCGGTGCTCTACACCTCCCAGTCGGGCGTGAGCAAGCAGATCAAGGATCTCGAGGACGAACTCGGGATCGAGCTGTTCGTCCGCTCGGGCAAGCGCCTGACCGGCGTCACGCGCGCCGGCGATGGCGCCGTCGAAATCGTGCAGCGTATCCTCATGGAGACCGAGAACCTGCGCCGCTACGCCAGCCAGTACGTCGGGGTCGACAGCGGCCGGCTGGTGATTGCCGCCACCCATACGCAGGCCCGCTACACGCTGCCGCGCGTGGTCGAGGAATTCAACCGCGTCTTCCCCAAGGTGACGCTGGAGCTGCACCAGGGAACGCCGCGCCAGGTGGCCATCATGATCAGCAATGGCGACGCCGACATCGGCATCGCCAGCGAGGCACTGAACGATGCGCCGGCGGTGCGCGCCTATACCTGCTTCAGCTGGAACCACCAGGTCGTGGTACCGGCCGGCCATCCGCTGCTGGGACGGACCCCTGCGGGCCTGGCCGACATCGCCGCTTACCCGCTGGTGACCTATAACGAAGATTTCACCGGCCGCAAATGCGTCGACGCGGCCTTCAGCCAGGCCGGACTGGCGCCCGATCTGCGCCTGACGGCGATGGACGCGGACGTGATCAAGACCTATGTGCGGCGCGGCCTCGGGGTCGGCATCGTGGCCGAGATGGCGCTCGAGGACCTCGATCGCGACGGCCTGGTGGTCGTGGACACCGACGGCCCGCTGTTCGGCAGCTGCACCACGATGCTGGGCGTGCGCGACGGCACCTTCCTGCCCAGCTTCGCGCACCGTTTCATCGACATGTTCGCGCCCGGACTGGGCACCGACCAGCTGGCCTCGCGGCCCTATTGAATGCAGGCTGGGGGCGCCGCCGTCAGCCCGCCGGCGCCGGGTCGTCGAAGGAAGCCCGGCTGCTGGCGTGCAGGGCCGCATACATGCCCTGGCGCGCGATCAGCTGCTCGTGCGTGCCCTGCTCGACGATGCGGCCGCCGTTCAGTACCACGATCAGGTCGGCGTCGCGGATGGTCGCCAGCCGGTGCGCGATGATGATCGTCGTGCGTCCCTTGCGCACCAGGTCCAGCGCGCGCTGGATCTCCAGCTCGGTGAAGCTGTCGATGTTCGCTGTCGCCTCGTCCAGGATCAGCACCTTGGGGTCGGCCAGCAGGGCGCGCGCAAAGCTGAGCAGCTGGCGCTGGCCGATCGACAGGTTGCGGCCGCGCTGGCCCAGCTGGGTGTCGTAGCCGTCCGGCAGCGCGCTGATGAAGTCGTGGGCGCGCACCGACTTGCAGGCCGCGATCACCTGGGCGCGGCTGGCGCCGTGCAGGCCGTAAGCGACGTTGTCGGCCACGCTGCCGCTGAACAGGAAAGGCTCCTGCAGCACCATGCCGACGCAGCGACCCAGTGCGTCCAGCCCGAGATCGCGCACGTCGACGCCGCCGATCTTCACCGAGCCTTCCCAGACGTCGTAGAAGCGGTGCACCAGGGCCGCGATGCTGGTCTTGCCGGAGCCGGTCGGGCCGACCAGGGCCACCGTCTGGCACGGCGCGACGTGCAGGTCGAGGTCGTGCAGCACCGGTTCGCCGGGCCGGTAGCCGAAGCGCACACCTTCCAGGGTGACGCCCGGCACGCCGGCGCCGAGGCCAGCGGCGCCGGACTTCTCGTCCAGCGTCAGCGGCACCTCGAGCACCTCGAAGATGCGCTGGGCCGAGGCCATCGCGCGCTGCATCACGGTGTACTGCATGGTGAGCGTGCGGATCGGGTCGAAGAAGCGCTGCACGCAGAACAGGAAGGCGACCATCACCCCGACGTCGAGTTCGCCCGCCAGCACCTCCTGCCCGCCGGCTGCGACCACGATGGCCATGGCCACGCCGGTCAGAATGTCGACCGTCGGCAGCATCACCTGGGACACACGCGACGAGCCGGTCTGGGCCTCGAGGTTTTCCCGCGCGCGCAGTTCGTAGCGCGTGAAGTTCACCCGTTCGCGGCGGTTTTCCTGCACGGTGCGGATACCGTTGATGTTCTCCGCCAGCGCCGCGTTCACCGCCGACGAGGCTTCGCGCGCCCGCCCGAAGGCCGTGCGCGCCCAGGGCAGCCACAGGCGCCGGACCAGCAGCAGCGCCGGCAGCACGCACAAGGTCAGGAGACCGAGGCGCAAATCCATCGACAGCAGCAGCGCCACGATCCCGAACAGCAGGAACAGGTCGCTCAGTGCCGTCACCGAGGTCTCCATGAATTCCTGCAAGGCGTTGACGTCGCCTTGCAGGCGCGCCATCAGGCGCCCGACCTGGGTACGGTCGAGCACGGCCAGCGGAATGCGCTGCAGGTGGTCGAACATGGCGCGGCGCAGGTCGAAGATCACGGTCTGGGCCAGGCGGGCCGCGAGCCATTCCTGCAGGAAGGTCAGTGCCGCATTGGCCAGCACCAGTACGGCAAAGCCCAGCAGCACGGCATCGAAGCCGAAGGGCGAGCGGCCCAGCGCACTGTCGACCGCGTGGCGCACGCCGACCGGGATCAGCACCTGCACGCCGGTGTACAGCGCCACCGTCAGCAACACCAGCGCCAGCGCGCCGTGGTGGCCGCGCATGAAGCGCCACAGGCGTGCGCCGATGTCCCGGTCGAAGCGCGCGAACACTTCCTCGCCGCGCTCGCGCGCGAGGCCCTGGGCGGCCGCCTCGTCGATGCGGGCGGCCGTCACGGACGCGCTCCCGCGAGAGAAGCTGCGCTGCCGTCGGCGCGCCGGGGCCGGGACGGCGCCGGCTGCGGCGCTGCCGGATCGCGCGCAGCCGGATCGCCGGCTGCCGGATCGCCGGCCGCCGGATCGCCGGCCGCCGGGTCGCCGGCCGCCCGATGCTGCAGCTTCCACAGCGCGGCATAGCGCCCGCCCGCCGCCAGCAGGCTGTCGTGGTCGCCACGCTCGACGATGCGGCCCTCCTCCAGCACGACGATGTGGTCGGCATGGCGCAGTGCGCTCAGGCGGTGGGCGATGATGATGGTCGCCGCCTCGCGGCAAGCCTCGGATAGCGCGTGCCGCACGCGCTGCTCGGTGACCGGGTCGACCGCGGCAGTGGAATCGTCGAGCACGATCACCGAGGGCCGGCCGACCAGCGCACGGGCGATGGTCACGCGCTGGCGCTGGCCGCCGGACAGGCCGGCACCGCGTTCGCCGACCCGGGTCGCATAGCCCTGCGGCAGGCGGATCACGTGCTCGTGGATCTGGGCCACCCCGGCGGCGCCCGCCACCTCTTCGGGTGCGGCGTGGGGAACGGCATAGGCCACGTTCTCATGGACGGAAGTATCGAACAAAAAATTCTCCTGCTGGACCAGGGCGACCTCGCGCCGCAGCGAGGCCAGGCTCAACTCGCGCAGGTCGCGCCTGCCCAGGGTGATACGCCCGCTGCCGACGTCATAGAAGCGCGGGATCAGGTGGGCGATGGTGGATTTGCCGCTGCCGGGCGCGCCGACGATGCCGAGCACTTCGCCCGGGCCGACCTCGAAGCTGACGTCGCGCAGTACCTGGCGCGGATTGCCGCCCTCGGTGGCCGCCGCGTAGGCGAAGCCGACCTGCTCGAAACGCAGCCGCTTGGGACCGGGCGCCAGCTCGGCCGCGGCCGCCGCATCGGCAATCTCGGGCACGGCGTCGAGCACCTCGAACAGGCGCGCTCCGGAGCCGGTGGCGCGCGCACTGGCGTTGACGATCATGCCGACCTGGCGCAGCGGCTGCTGCAGGATGGTGATGAAAGTCAGGAACTCGGTCAGCGCGCCGACCGACAGCGTCCCAGCCGCAACCTGGCGTCCGCCGGCCCACAGCACCAGCGCCATCGACCCGTAATAGACCAGCGTGATCAGGCTGACCGCGCCCATGCGCTGGGTGATGCGCGCATTCGACAGGCCCAGCGCCCGGTCCGAGATCTCGTCGAAGCGCGCCATCTCGGCCGCGCGCGTATGGAAAGCCCGCACCACCCGCATGCCCTGCAGGTTTTCCTCCATGCGCAGGGTCAGCTGGGCCATCATCTTCTGCAGCCGCTGCCAGCTCACGCGCAGGCGCAGGCCGGAGCCCACCGCCAGCACCAGCACCACCGGCACGAAGCTCAGGGCCAGCAGCCCCAGGCCCATGTCGATGCCCAGCAGGCGCCATGCACCGACGCCGAGCAGCAGCAGGAGAGTCAACGCGCGCAGCACGCCGAACTCGACGAAGGCGCGCACGCCTTCTAGGTCGAGCATGCCGCGCGCGATCAGTTCGCCCGTGTGGATGCGGTCGTGGTAGCTGAAGCTGAGCTGCTGCAGCTTGTCGTAGAACGCCAGGCGCAGGTCGTAGCCGACGCACTGGGCCAGGGTCTCGCCGAAGTAGCCCTGCAGTCCGGTCAGCGTGCCGCGCACCGCGCAGGCGCCGAGGGTCAGCAGCCCGGTCACCACCAGGGCCTGCTGTGCGCCGGCGCGGTCCGCCAGGGCGCCGGCCGCGCCGAGCAGCCTGCCGGTCTGGTCGACGGCCTCGCCCAACAGACGCGGCATGACCAGGTTGAACACGGCGGCGCCGAGGGCGCAGGCGATCGCCGCGCCGAAGCGCCAGGGATGCCGCGCCGCCAGCCGCATCAAACGGCCGAGCACACGCGGCATTGCCTGCACGTCGATCGTTTCCGCATGCAGCGGCGGCGCTTTGGTGGTGTCGGGTCCGTTCTCCCCTGCCCTCATGCGCGCGCCACCCTGCCGGTCACCGGGTAGGCCGGATCGGTGTAGCCGGGCGTGCTCGGGTGGCCGGGCGCCACCAGGCTGTCGAGCAGCGCCTCGTCCTCGGCGTCGATGCGCACGTCGAGGGCGGCGCGGTAGCTGCGCCACTGCGCCAGCGTGCGCGGTCCGCCGATGACCGAGCTGACGTGGCGGTTGTTCAGCACCCAGGCGACCGCGTACTCGGCGCTGCCGATGCCGCGCGCGTGCGCCCGTTCGGCCAGCGCCTGGGCCAGCCGCAGGGATTCCTCGCGCCACTCGGTCTGCAAGGCGCGCCGGTCCTGGCGGCCGATGCGGCTGGCCGGGTCGGGCAGCTCGCCGGGCCGGTATTTCGCGGTCAGGACGCCGCGCGCGAGCGGACTGTAGGGCACCACGCCGAGCCCGTAATGGGCGCAGGCCGGCAGGTGCTCGACCTCGGGCATGCGGTTGGCCGCATTGTAGTAAGGCTGGGAGACGACCGGGCCGGGGACGCCGAGCTCGCGGCTCAGGTGCACCGCCTGCGCCACCTGCCAGGCGCTGAAGTTGGACAGTCCCCAATAACGGATCTTGCCCTGGCGCGCGAGGTCGCCCAGCGCGACCAGGGTTTCCTCGAATGGCGTGTCCGGATCGGGCCGGTGCAGGTAGTAGATGTCGACGTGGTCGGTACCGAGGCGCGCCAGGCTTTGCTCGATGGCCTGGAACAGGCGCCTGCGCGACAGGCCGCCCTCGTTCGGCCAGGTGCCGACCGGATTGCCGGCCTTGGTCGCCAGCACCCAGCGCTCGCGCTGCGAGCGGATCGCGCGCCCGACCACGCGCTCGGATTCGCCGTTGTTGTAGATGTCGGCCGTGTCGATGAAATTGATGCCGTGTTCATGGGCCTCGGCGATGATGCGCGCCGCTTCCGGCTCCGGCGTGACGCCGCCGAACATCATGGTGCCGAGGCACAGGCGCGAGACGCGCAGGCCGCTGCGCCCGAGATTGCCGTATTGTTGTGAAAGATTGCTCATGCCTTGCTCAGCCAGACGTTGGCGAAATTGTTGCGGGTGACAAAGGGCAGCTCGGTGACGTTGTGCAGACGCTTGCTGTACACCGTGAAGAAGTTGATCTCGAACAGCGGCAGCAAGGGCAGGTCGGCCATCGCGATCTGCTGCACGCGCTTGAACACCAGCGGGCGCCCGGCCTGCTCGACGCCCGAGCGGGTGCGGTCGAGCAGGCTGTCGATCTCCTTGTTCTCGTAGCCGGACACCTTGCTCCAAGGTACGCCCGGCTTGAAGCCGCGCTGCCCGAAGCGCGTGTCGAAATTGGCCTGCGGGTCGTTGGTCCAGCCGCCCCAGGTCGAGATCAGCTGGAAGTCGCGGTTGGTGAACACGTCTCGCGTCCAGGTGGACAGGTCCTTGGCGCCCAGCGCGCAGTCGATGCCGACCCGGCGCAGCGCCTGGCGCACGAACTCCCCGGTGCGGCGGTAGTCGTCACCGAAGGGGATGAAATCGTGCACCAGGCGGAAGCGCCAGCCGCCGGCCTTGCGCGGATAGCCGGCCTGGTCGAGCAGCTGCTCGGCGCGCCTGGGGTCGAACGGGTACTTGGGCGCGTCAGGGGCGGCAAACTGCTTCAGTGCCGCGGGGAGCGGACCGTCCATCGGCGCGCCGTAGCCGCCCCACACGGTCCTGACCAGGGCGGCGCGGTCGATCGCATGGGCGATGGCCTGGCGTACCGCGAGCTTGCCGACGATGGGGTCGCGCAGGTTGAAATCGAGCCAGAAGGTGCTCGGCTCGTACTGCGTGGTGTCGATCGCGAGGCCGGGGAGCTGCCGCAGGCGGGCGGCGTCGCTGAAGGTGACCGGGTTGCGCACCGCGTAATGGGCGGCGCCGGTTTCCAGCGCGGCGGCGCGGCTGGCCGAGTCGTTGATCACCTTCCAGACGACGCGGTCCAGGTGGGGCAAGCCCGGCAGATAGTAGTTCGGGTTGCGCTCGAGGACGATGTGGCTGCCGCGCACCCACTCCTTGAACACGAAGGGACCGTTGCCCACCGGCCTGGTGTTGTACGGGTTGGTGGCCAGGTCGGTGCCTTCGTACAGGTGGCGCGGCAGGATCTGCGCGCTGTTCGGGCCGAGGGCATTGATCAGCACCGGCCACTTTTCCTTCAGGCGCAGCACCACCGTGTGCGCGTCGGGCGCACTGACCCCGTCGACCACGGCGGCAACGGTGGTATTCGTGCGCGCCCAGATCTTCTCGATCGAATACTTCACGTCGGCGGCGACGAACGGGTGGCCGTCGTGCCACTTCACGCCCGGACGCAACTTGATGGTCCAGGCCAGGCCGTCGCTCGAGGTGGCGAGCGACAGCGCCAGGCGCGGCACCAGCTTGCCGGCGTTGTCGACGACGAACAGGCGGTCGTAGATCTTCGAGGTCACCAGCAGGATCGGGTTGGCGCCGTTGAGGTGGAAGGCCAGCGTCGAGGGTTCGGGAAACGCGATCGCGACCACCGTGCCGCCGCGCTGGGGCGCCGGACCGGCGGCGGCCGGCGCCCCCGGCACCGCCTGGGCTGCGGCGGCGGCATCCGCGATATCCGGTAGCGCGCCGCCAGCCAACAGGGCACCGGCCAGGCGCAGCAGCTTGCGCCGCGCGTCGTTTACTGTCATCCGCGACTCCCTCATGACGCCGCCACGGCGAGCAGGCCTGCCTCGGCGACGGCCACATCCTGGGCGGCGGCCCGGGCATCGACCGGCGGCGCTTCCTGACTATCCTTCCGGCTGTCCTTCTCCCCGGCCAGGTGCTTCGGCCGGCGCAGCGGCACCTTGTCGTTCAGGTAGTAGTTGCCGACGTCGAACAGGCGCCAGCGCACCGGGTCGTGCAGCGTGTGCGTGCGCGCATCGCGCCACAGGCGGTCGAGCGCATGTTCCGGGTTGGTCGAGCGGGTGCCCGCCAGCTCGAACAGCTTGTTGGTGATCAGGAGCGCCGCATGGGTGCTCGCCGCGCGCACCTCGGACACGGCCACCGCTGCCCGGGTCCAGTCGTCCGCGGCGCCCGTCGCATAGGCACGGTCGATGGCCAGGCCGGCGCGCTCGAGCAGCGCCTCGGCGCCGTGCAGCGCCACCGCCAGGTCGCCGATCTCGCGGATGCTGAGCTGGTCCTCTTCCCACGGCCTGCCCGCGGCCGCATCCTCGGGTTTCGGGTTGCGCTTGCGGATGAAGGCGATGGTCGCCTCGAAAGCGGCGCGGGCGATGCCGGTGTCGATCGCCGCGTGCATGATCTGGCCGGCCGGCACGACCGGCTTGACATGGTCGGCGTTCACCGTGTGCGGCACCAGGTAGTCGGGCGGCAGGTAGGCATTGTCGGCGACGACGGTGCCGCTGGCCGTGGTGCGCTGGCCGAACGAGGCCCAGTCGTCGATCACCGTCAGTCCCTCGCTGTGGCGGGGGTAGATCGCCAGGAAATGGTTCTTGTCGGCGTCGCTGACCGAGACCGGCACCCAGTCGGCGAACAGCGCCCCGGTCGAGTAGAACTTGCGCACGTCGACGCGCCAACCCTCGCCGTCCGCGCTCAAGCTGACCTTGCGATCCTCGGGACGGCGCACGTCCGGCTCCACCAGCGCGTTGCCGAAATGGTCGCCGGCCAGCACGCGCTCGAAGAAGAAGGTCTTCTGCGCCTCGCTGCCCTCGTGGCGGATGATCTCGAGGATGAAATAATGGTTCTGCGGGATCTGGCCGATCGAGCCGTCGGCGGCCGACAGCAGGGCGAATACCGTGGCCAGCGTGGCGTAGGACACGCCGGCGCCGCCGTATTCGCGCGGGACGGTGATGCCCCAGAGGCCGCTCTGGCGGATCTGGCGCAGTTCGGCCACCGGCAGGCGCCGCTCGCGGTCACGCTGGGCGGCGCCGGGGGCGAATTCGGCGGCCAGCGCGCGGGCGATTTCCAGCGCCTCGGCGTCGTCGCGGATGACGTGCACGCGGCCCTGGCCGATGGGGGTAATCGATGTGCTCATTGCTTTAGTCTCTCAGCTTGGGGTTGAAATATTGGTTCAGCGTGTCGCCCAGCACGTTCAGCGACCATACGGTCAGCATCACGGCCACGCCGGGGATCGCGATCATGTACCAGCCGGTACGGATCGCTTCGCGGCCGGTGCCGATCATCGCGCCCCAGCTCAGCAGGTTCGGGTCGCCCAGCCCGAGGAAGGACAGGCCGGATTCGGCCAGGATGCAGCCGGCCACCACGATCGACGTACTGACCAGGATCGGCGTCAGGGCGTTCGGCAGGATGTGACGCAGGATGATGCGGACATGCCCCATGCCGGCCGCCAGTCCCGCCTGCACGTATTCGCGGTGGCGCAGCGCCAGTACCTCGGCGCGCACCACGCGCGCGGTGTGGGTCCAGGACGTTGCGCCCAAGGACAGCACCACTACCCAGACCGACGGCTCCAGCACCGACACCAGGATGATCGCCAGCAGGAAGCGCGGCACGATCTGGAAGAAGTCGGTCAGCCGCATGAGCAGGTTGTCGACCCAGCCGCCCCAGTAGCCGGCCAGGGTGCCGAACACCACGCCGATCAGCAGGGTGAGCGCGGCGGCGGCAGCGCCGACCAGCAGCGAGACGCGCGCGCCGTGCGCCACGCCGGCCGCCAGGTCGCGCCCCATCAGGTCGGAGCCGAGCGGGTAGTGCCAGTCCTGGCCGGGGACCAGGTAGGGCGTCGCGCTCATGTCGAGCGGGTCGCCCGGATACAGCAGTGGCGCGAGCAAGGCGGTGGCCACCACCACCAGCAGGATTGCCGCGCCGATCCAGGTTTGCAGGTTCAGTTTTTTCATGGTCGAGGTGTGCGTCAGCGTTTGATGTCGATGCGCGGGTCGAGCCGCGCATACAGGATGTCGACCAGCAGGCTGGCGGCCATCACGAGCAGCGAGCTGAGAAAGAGCAGCGACAGCAGCAGGCTGGTGTCGCGATTGACCACGGCGTCGTAGGTCAGCTTCCCCAGGCCGGGCCAGGAGAACACGGTCTCGATCACGATGCTGCCGGCCAGCAGTTCGCCGACGTTGGCGCCGATCAGGGTCAGCACCGGCAGGAAAGCGTTGCGCAGCGCGTGGCGGAACACCACGGCCAGCTCGGACAGGCCTTTCGAGCGCGCCGTGCGGATATAGTCTTCCTGCAGCGTGTCGACCATCGAGGCGCGGGTGAAACGGGCGTACACGGCGGTCGAATACACGGCCAATGTCACCACCGGCAGCACCAGGTGCCACAGCACGTCGCGCGCCTGGGCCCATGGACCGGCGGCCTCGATGCCGACTTCCTGCATGCCGCCGATCGGGAACCACTGCAGCTTGACGCCGAATACCACCAGCAGCATCAGCGCCAGCCAGAACACCGGCACCGAGTAGCACAGTGCCATCGCGGCCGACACCGCGCGGTCGAGCCGGCCGTTGCGCCAGCGCGCGCACAGCACGCCCAGCAGGACGCCGACGCCCACCGCCAGGATCAGGCTCGACACCCCCAGCAGCGCGGTGGCGGCCACCCGTTCGCGGATCAAATCCCCGACCGGGGCGCCGAAACGGTGCGAGTAGCCGAGGTCGAAGGTGACGAGCCGCTTCAGATAGGCTGCCAGCTGGGCCCAGGCCGGCACATCGAGGCCAAAGGAGTGGCGCAGCTCGGCCACATACTCGGCGCTGCCGGCGCCATCCTCGACCTGGCCGGTTTCCCCGGCCACGACCTCGGCGAGGTCGCCGGGGGCCAACTGGATCAGCACGAAGTTCAGCGCACAGATGCCGAACACGAGCGGCAGGAATTGCAGAAGGCGTCTCTGGATAAAGGCTTTCATCGGGGTCTTCGTCAAGCGAAACGGGTGAGCCGGTCCGGGACCTGGGCGGCGTCGGCGCGGGCGACCGGCGCGCGTGGCCAGTCGGGCGTGGCGGCGATCAGGGTGCGGGTGTAGGGGTGGGCGGCGTCGCTGAAGAAGCGGTCGCGCGCCAGGGTTTCGACCGCCACCCCTTTCTGCATCACCATCACACGGTCGGCCATGTAGTTGATGACCGACAGGTCGTGCGAGATGAACAGGTAGGACAGGCCGAATTCGCGCTTCAGCTCGGCGAACAGGTTCAGGATCTGGGCCCGCACCGAAACGTCCAGTGCCGACACCGGTTCGTCGCAGATGACCAGCTGGGGCTGCAGGATCAGGGCGCGCGCGATGCCGACGCGCTGGCGCTGGCCGCCCGAGAACTCGTGCGGATAGCGTCGCGCGGCGGTTTGCGGCAGTCCCACCGCATCGAGCATGGCGCGCACGCGGCGCTGGCGTTCGGCGCGGTCGCGCTGCCCCTGCACCACCAGCACCTCCTCCAGCGCGTCGCCGATGCGCAGGCGCGGGTTGAGCGAGGCATAGGGGTCCTGGAACACCATCTGCACCTTGGCCCGGTGCGGGCGCAGCGCACGGCCGCCCAGCGGCACCAGGTCGGTGCCGTCCAGGATCACCTGCCCCGCGACCGCCGGGTTCAGACCGACGATGGTCTTGCTCAGGGTCGACTTGCCGCAGCCGGACTCGCCGACCAGGCCCAGCGTCTCGCCGCGCCCGATCTCGAAGGACACGTTCTTGACTGCCGAGATGGTGCCGTAGCGCGAGGAATACTGGGCCAGCAGATCGCGCACCTCCAGTACCGGTGGCGGCGCGGCCGCGGCAGGAATCTCGGCCGGAGATGCGGCGGCAGGCGGTGCCGCTGGCGCGAGCCGCTCCTGGTGCGTGAAACCGAAGCTGTGCGCACCGCTGTCGGGATCGACGGTGTGGCGGATCTCGGCCAGCTTCACGCGGGTGTAATGCAGTTCGGGATCGACCTGCAGCGAGGCCTCGAGCAGCCCCTGGGTGTAGCGATGGCGCGGGCTGAAGAAGACCTGGTCGCGCGTGCCCTCCTCGACCTTGCAGCCGCGCTGCATGACGGCGACCCGGTCGGCATACTGGCCCACCACCGCCAGGTCGTGGGTGATCAGGAGCAGCGACATCGACATCTGCCGCCGCAGGCTGGACAGCAGCTCGAGCACCTGGGCCTGGATGGTGACGTCGAGCGCGGTGGTCGGCTCGTCCGCCACCAGCAGGCGCGGCTCGCAGGCGACCGCGATGGCGATCATGACGCGCTGGCGCTGCCCGCCCGAGAGGTTGTGCGGATAGTCGTCGACGCGACGCTGCGGTTCCGGCAGCCGCACCAGGTCGAGCAGCTCGATGGCGCGGGCACGGGCCGCCGCTGCGCTCAGGCGGCGATGCCGGCGCAGCACCTCGGCGATCTGCTCGCCGATGGTCAGCACCGGATTCAGCGAGGTCATCGGTTCCTGGAAGATCATGCCTATCTGGGCGCCGCGCAGCGCGCGCAGCGAGGCTTCCGGCTCGCGCAACAGGTCGCGGCCATCGAACAGGATCTGGCCCTGGATGCGCACCTTGGCCGGCAGCAGCCCGGCGATCGCGCCCGCCACTGTCGACTTGCCGCAGCCCGACTCCCCCACAAGGGCCAGCACCTCATTGCCGCGCAGCGCCAGGTCGACGCCTTGCACCGCGGCCGCGTCCGGGTACCAGACCTGGAGATTGCGCACCTGGAGCAGCGGCGCGTCCGTTCCTTGCGCCAGGCCGGCGTTCACATCGTGCAGCATCGTGCTCATTTCCATGTCCTGTAACTCGCTGCATGGTGGCGATCCGGCAGCGTCGGGCCGGCGCCGAACAGCTTCTGGCGCAGCGTGCCCTCCTCGTAAGCGGTCTTGTACAGGCCACGCTCCTGCAGTTCCGGGATCACCAGGTCGATGAAGTCGCGATAGCTCTCCGGCGCGACCGTGCGTGTCAGGTTGAAGCCGTCGAGGTCGGTCTCGGCGACCAGTTTCCCGATCTCGTCGGCGACCTGGGACGGCGTGCCGACCAGGGCGCCCTGCTGTGCGCCGAAGCCGCGCGTGGCCAGCAGCTTGCGGCGCGTCGTGCCTTCGGGGAAGCGGCGCCCGCGCGCCTCGCCGGTCCGGCGCAGGCGCTGCGGATACATCTCTTCGAGTTTCGCCTCGGTGATCTCTTCATCCAGGCCGAATCGCTCCAGGTCGATGCCCATGCCGCTGACCATGTGGGCCAGGGAGCCTTCCGCGCTGGCATAGCGCTTGTAATCCTCGAACTTGTCGCGTGCCGCGCTTTCGCTGCGGTCGGTGACGACGGTCAGGCCGGAGAACACCTTGATGTCGTCCGGCTCGCGGCCGGCCTCCACCGCAAGCTGGCGGATGTTGGCGACGATCCGGGCCAGCGAAGCGCGGTCCGGTCCGCCGGTGAAGACGCATTCGGCGTGACGCGCGGCGAACCGGTTGCCGCGCGCCGAGGCGCCGGCCTGGAACAGCACCGGCGTACGCTGGGGCGACGGTGCCGTCAGGTTATACACGCCGTCGACCTTGTAATACGGGCCCTCGTGGAACACGCGGTGGATGCGCGCCGGGTCGGCGTAGATGCCGCGCCCGCGGTCGGCCAGCACTGCGCCGTCTTCCCAGCTGCCTTCGAGCAGCTTGTAGAAGGCTTCCAGGAAGTCGTCGCCGCGGTCATAGCGGTCGTCATGGTCGTACTGCTGCTTGAGGCCGACGCCACGCGCCGCGCTGTCGAGATAGCCGGTGACGATGTTCCACGCCACCCGCCCCCCACTCAGGTGGTCCAGCGTCGCCATGCGCCGCGCGAACAGGTAGGGATGCTCGTAGGTCAGGTTGGCGGTGACGCCGAAGCCCAGGTGGGTCGAGGCCTGGGCCATGATCGGGACCACATAGGATGGATCGTTGACCGGCAACTGCACCGCCTCGCTGGCAGTGACGCGGATGCCGCCGCCCAGCACGTCGTAGACGCCGACGATGTCGGCGAGGAAAACGGCATCGAACAGGCCGCGTTCCAGTAACTGCGCAAGTTCAACCCAGTATTCCGGCTTGTGATAGTCGACGGAGTTATCGCGGGGGTGCTTCCATAGCCCGTGGTGGATATGGCCGACGCAATTCATGTTGAAAGCGTTCAGGCGGATCTGTTTGTTCTGCTGCGTCATTCGTTCTCCGGCTCGGGTTGCGCCGAGCGCGTCTTACGCTCAGCCGGGCCAGATTAGCATTGGTCCTTTAGACCGAATACGAATGAAAATTCAGTTTGAAATTCCAGTTTTATTCATAAGTAAAGCTCGGAATCGGGATAGCAAAGCGCCAGCACCCGGCGTCGGCTATTGCGCGCGGGTTGACGCTCTGATGATGGGGTTACAGGTCGGTTAGTTGCAACCACTCGGAACTGCAGCCGCGGTACCGGGCGTGGACTGTCTGCTGTCAGTCGCTTCAGCGATGTATGTGCGCGCAAAAAAAAGGCCAGCTGAGCGCTGGCCTTTTATTGTTGCGTTCAAATTCCCCAAATTCCCCCCAAGTTGTTTTGCTCAACTCGCTACGGCAATTTAAGTTTTTGAATTCAAACGCTGAATTCTGGTGGGCGGTGCAAGTTTCGAACTTGCGACCCCAGCAGTGTGAATGCTGTGCTCTACCCCTGAGCTAACCGCCCTGCTTTACTACTATCTACTGCTTTGCTGCGTTTGCATCGCTGCAATGACGAGCATTATAGGGGGAGTTTTGCGTTTTGTCACCCCTGCAGAGAATATTTTCTCCAAAGACATTCACCCTTCACACCCTTGTCGAGCGCAGCCAGCACTTTGTCGTGCTCGGCGAGCTCCTCGTCGGCCGCGGCAATCACGATGATCTCGCCCAGCGGACCGGCATCGACCAGCTGGGCCCCGCCCGATGCTTCGACCTCGACATCCATCGACAGCATGTTCTGCCCGCGCGTCATGGCCAGGTAGACGTCGGCCAGCAGTTCCGAGTCGAGCAATGCGCCGTGCAGCTTGCGGTGCGCGTTGGAGACGCCGTAGCGGTCGCACAGCGCGTCCAGCGAGTTGCGCTTGCCTGGGTGCAGTTCCTTGGCGTTTACCAGGGTGTCGATCACGCCGCTGCAGTGGTCGACGAAGGGCGGCAGGCCGGCGCGCTGGAATTCGTGGTTCAGGAAGCCCAAGTCGAACGGGGCGTTATGGATGATGATTTCGGCGCCCTGGCAGAATTCGCGCAGTTCGTGCGCGATCTCGTGGAACTTGGGCTTGTCGCTGAGGAATTCCGTGGTCAGGCCGTGCACCGCCAGCGCGCCCTCGTCCGAGTCGCGCTCGGGGTTGACGTAGCGGTGGAAATTGTTACCGGTAAGCTTGCGGTCCAGGATTTCGACGCAGCCGACTTCGACGATACGGTCGCCGGTGCGCGGGTTGAAGCCTGTGGTTTCGGTATCGAGAACGATTTGGCGCATGCGCGTGAAGATCAATCTAAAGCGTGGAAAGAATCACCCAGTATACCAGCGAAGGCCCGCGCAGGTCGGGCCCGCAGCGTTCAGCGCTTGACCGACGCCGCCCCCATGTTGGCCAGCGAATCGGCCCGTTCATTGCCTGGATGGCCGTTGTGGCCGCGCACCCAGCGCCATTCGACCGCGTGCTGCTGCTGGGCGGCGTCGAGCGCCTTCCACAAGTCGTCGTTCTTGACCGGTTCCTTGGCCGCCGTCTTCCAGCCGCGCGCCTTCCAGCCGTGGATCCATTCCGAGATGCCCTTCTGGACGTACTGGCTGTCGGTGTGCAGCACCACCTGGCACGGGCGGTTGAGCACGCCGAGCGCTTCGATCACCGCACGCAGTTCCATGCGGTTATTGGTCGTGTTCGGCTCACCGCCGAAGATTTCCTTCTCGTGGCCGCCATCGGCGACCAGCAGCGCGCCCCAGCCGCCGGTGCCCGGATTTCCCTTGCAGGCGCCGTCGGTAAAAATCTCAACTTTGGTCATGCTGCGTTGCTTCCTTTATTGTTCGGATGATTGATGCCGCTCATTGCGGTTGGTCGCCGGCACGACGACCGGCGCCTTGCCCGGCTTCTTGTTCCAGGCCGGGCCGATGATGTTCATGCCCTTGACGCGCTTGATCGCATGCACGATATAGACCGCGCCCAGGTAGGGCCACCAGCGCCGCCCGGCACCCTCGACGAAGGCGAAGCGGTTCAGCCATTGGGTGGTGCGGAACGGCGGTGCATAGCAGCCGAAGTAGTTGCGCGAAGGGGCAAGATTCAGCAATTTTAACCAGTCTTTGAGACGTGGCAAAGAGATGAACTCGCCCGCCGTCGGCAGGTAATCGCTGCTGGTGAGGCTCCCCATGCCCTGGCGGATGCCCCACATGCTGGCCGGGTTGAAGCCGCAGATGATGACCTGCCCTTCCGGGATCAGCACCCGTTCGACCTCGCGCAAGACCTGGTGCGGTTCGGCCGCGAACTCGAGTACGTGCGGCAGCACCACCAGGTCCAGGCTCTGCGAGGCAAACGGCAGGTCGGCGAAGTCGAGCGCGACCGCGATCTGCTTGCCGCCGGCCGCGTAGGCCAGTTCGTCCGCGGTCGACGTGCGCGTCGCCGCCTGCCACTTGTTCGGCATGCGGTTGGCGGCCAGCGCGTCGATCTGCGGTACGCCGATCTGGATCGCGTTGAAGCCGAAGATATCGGCGGTCAGCTCGTCCAGGCAGGCCTGCTCCCAGGCGCGCACGTACGCGCCCGCCGGCGATTGCAGCCAGCGGTCGAGCGCTATAATGGATTTTTCGGATGCCACGCCGTCCATGCAACCCCTTGTTCGATCCCACATTCTCATATGACCCAATCGCCGACCCCGACTCCCACCAAACTGGCCGTTCTGACGGTGCCTGCGTTCAAGGACAACTACCTCTGGCTCATCCACGATGGCGTCCATGCGGCAGTGGTCGACCCCGGCGATGGCGAACCCATCCTCGAGGCGCTGCGGGCGAATGGGCTTACCCTGACTGCCATTTTACTCACCCATCATCATGCTGACCACACCGGGGGCGTACCGCTCCTGCTCGAACAGGCCCGTTTGCAGCATGCTGAAGTACCTGTATTCGGTCCGCGCAATGACGGCATCAAGGCGGTGACGCATCCGCTGGGCGAAGGCGACCGGGTGCAGGTGCCCGGACTGGACCTGAGTTTCTCGGTGCTGGACGTGCCGGGCCATACGCTCGGCCATATCGCCTACGTGCGCGAAGACGACGACGTCCACTGGCTGTTCTGCGGCGATACGCTGTTCGGTGCCGGCTGCGGCCGCCTGTTCGAAGGCACGCCGGCGCAGATGGCCGCCTCGCTCGGCAAGCTGGCGGCCCTGCCCGACGATACCCTGGTGTATTGCGCGCACGAGTACACGCTGTCGAACCTGCGCTTTGCGCAAGCCGTGGAGCCGGATAACCGGGCGCTGCAGATGCGGGTGGCAGCCGACAGCCAGGCGCGCGGCACGCATTTGCCGACGGTGCCGTCGACGATTGCGATCGAAAAGGCGACCAATCCTTTCCTGCGCTATCGGGAACCGGCGATTGTGGACAGCCTGGTGGCTGCTGGACGGCTGGCGCGTGGCGTCGAGCCGGTTGCGGCGTTTGCCGCCTTGCGGGAGTGGAAGAACGTGTTCTGACCGACGGCGCCGCGCGATGACGCATCTCGATTGCTATGTCGACTTGGTCAGCCCTTATGTGTGGCTGGCCTTGCATGAGCTGCCGCGGGTCGATGCAGCGGCCGGCGCGCCGGTGCGCCTGGTACCGGTGCTGTTTGCCGGACTGCTGAATGCGCACGGCAACCTGGGGCCGGCCGAAGTACCGGCCAAACGCTGCTATGTGTTTCGCGACGTGATGCGCGAGGCGGCGCGGCGTGGGCTGCCGTTTGCCGGACCGCCCGGCCATCCCTTCAATCCCCTGACTGCGCTGCGCATGTGCACAGCCCTGGCCGACGACACGGCGCGACGTGCGCTTGCACGCGAACTGGCGGGGGCTTGCTGGGAGCGTGGGGACGACATCGGCGATGCGGCCGTGCTGGTGCGACTGGCGGACGGTATCGGGCTGGACGGGGCGGCCTTGCTGGGCGCGGCAGAGACGGTCGAGGTGAAACGGCAGCTGACGAATGCGACCGCGCAGGCGGTGGCGGATGGGGTGTTCGGGGTGCCGACATATCGGCTGCAGGATGGCGGCGAGCTATTCTGGGGTGGAGACCGGCTCGATGCCCTGCTCTGGCGGCTGGGTGGTAATGCGATCGACGAGGGGGCGCTGGAAGCGTTCCTGGCCAGGGAACCGCTGGCCGAGCGGCAGCGCCAAACCTAGCTGAGCGCGTGCACGGGTTTCCAGTCCACGCGCTCAGTTGCCAGCGAGTTGCAAGCGGGTCCGCGCGAAACGGACCCGGGCCTCATCAGATTTCCTCGTACAGCGGCAGCGTCAGGAACTCGGCAAACTCTTCCGACGTCGACATCTGCTCGAAGATCTCCGCGGCGCGCGCATAGCTCGGATTGTCGCCATTCGGCGCCGCCGCCTTGGCATTGGTCAGCTCTTCCGGAATCATCGCACGCACCATCTCGGCCGTGACCTTGCGGCCATCCTCGAGCACGCCCTTCGGCGAGCGGATCCATTGCCACACCTGCGAGCGGCTGATCTCGGCCGTGGCCGCGTCTTCCATCAGGTTGTGGATCGGCACGCAGCCATTGCCGGCCAGCCAGGCGCCCAGGTAGTGGATGCCGACGTTGATGTTGTAGCGCAGGCCGGCTTCGGTGATCGGGGCTTCCGGCTTGAAATCGAGCAGTTGAGCTGCCGTGACTTCGACGTCCGGGCGCTGTTTCTCGATCTGGTTAGGCTTGTCGCCCAAGACCTTCTTGAACTCGGCCATGGAAGCCTCGACCAGGCCCGGGTGGGCAACCCAGCCGCCGTCGTAGCCGTCGGTAGCATCACGGGACTTGTCGCCGATCACGCCAGCCATCGCGGTGGCATTCTTTTCCGGGTCGTTCTTGATCGGGATCAGGGCCGACATACCGCCGATTGCCGGCGCGCCGCGCTTGTGGCAGGTCTTCAGCAACAGCAGCGCATAGGCGCGCATGAAGGGCGCCGTCATCGTCACCTTCGGGCGGTCGGCCAGGCAGAAGTTCTTGTCCAGCTTGAACTTCTTGATGCACGAGAAGATGTAGTCCCAGCGCCCGGCATTCAAGCCGGCGCTGTGTTCGCGCAATTCGTACAGGATCTCGTCCATTTCAAAGGCAGCCACGATGGTCTCGATCAGCACGGTCGCCTTGATCGTGCCCTGCGGCAGCCCGAGCTCGTCCTGGGTCATCTTGAAGATGTCGTTCCACAGGCGTGCCTCGAGATGGGATTCCATCTTCGGCAGATAGAAGTACGGGCCGGCGCCGCGTGCCAGCAGTTCCTTGGCGTTGTGGAACATGAACAGCGCAAAGTCGAAGATGCCGCCGGAGACGCGCTTGCCGTCGACCAGCACGTGTTTTTCGTCGAGGTGCCAGCCGCGTGGACGCACGACTAGGGTCGCGACCTTGTCGTTCAGCTTGTACTGCTTGCCGTTCTGTTCCAGCGAGATCGTGCGGCGCACGGCGTCGCGCATGTTCAGCTGGCCGGTGATCTGGTTATCCCAGTTCGGGGTGTTCGAGTCCTCGAAGTCGGTCATGTAGCTGTCGGCGCCCGAGTTCAGCGCGTTGATGACCATCTTGCGCTCGACCGGGCCGGTGATTTCGACGCGGCGGCATTCCAGCGCCTTCGGGATCGGCGCGATTTTCCAGTCACCGTCACGGATGTGGGCGGTTTCAGGCAGGAAGTCCGGGCGCTCGCCGGCGTCCATCCGTTTGGCGCGCTCGACACGGGCGGCCAGCAGTTCCTGGCGGCGCGGCTCGAACGTGCGGCTCAGCTTCGCTACCAGCGCGAGCGCTTCCGGCGTGAGGATTTGTTCGTATTCCGGCTTGATCTCGGCCCGGATCTCCATTCCGGCTGGGGTGGCGATGGTCATGGCATGCTCCTGTTTTGATGATGAATTTGGTGTTTGCTGTTCTCTCAAGTATATTCACTTCCGCATTACTAAACGAGATAATAAATATATTCATCTGTGCGTATAAGTCACAGATGAGCCGAGGAGCCCACACCGCGATGGACCATTTCCGCCAGATCTCCACCTTCGTCGAGGTGGTCGCGCGCGGCAGTCTGTCTGCCGCTGCCCGCGCCGAGGGCATCGCCCCGGCCATGATCGGGCGCCGCCTGGACGCGCTGGAAAGCCGGCTCGGGGTTAAGCTGCTGCAACGGACCACGCGCAAGCTGGCGCTCACCGACGAGGGCGCTGCCTTCCTCGAGGATTGCCAGCGCATCCTGGCCGAGCTCGACGAAGCGGAGTCGGCGGTGTCGGAGCGCAGCGCACGTGCCAGCGGCCATTTGCTGGTGTCGGCGCCGGCCGGCTTCGGGCGCCAGCACGTAGCGCCGCTGCTGCCCTCCTTCCTGGCCGAGCACCGCGAGGTGAGCGTCAATCTCAACCTGAGCGACCGCCTGGTCGACGTGGTCGGCGAAGGCGTCGACGTGGCGATCCGCATCGCCAGCCTCGAGG